>Ga0209273_10000060_pt1 | contig 241225 bp, 230 predicted proteins | sample tdAd471_FD_187126 | JGI IMG/M metagenome (GOLD analysis project Ga0209273, IMG submission 187126) | Marine sediment microbial communities from the Atlantic coast under amendment with organic carbon and nitrate - tdAd47.1 (SPAdes)... | ecosystem: Environmental > Aquatic > Marine > Coastal >... | reverse complement strand
TACAACACCAGGAGACCACACAGCGCATTGGGCTACCGCCCGCCGGCACCGGAAGCCATCATCCCGATGGACCGAAGACCGGCCATGCACTAACAATCACATTGGACCCGTCAAATAGGGCTGCTCAAGCGGGCGGGGAGTGTAGTATTCGCCTCCATTGCGTCCTGCGTTGCCCATGCGACGGATGCGGGTCTCATAGAGCTGTGACAGTTCGTGGCGCTGTTCCTGGGTGTTGAAGGACAGACCGTCAATGACCTCCAGCACGTCTCGCAGGATGTAGCCGGAGCGGAACTTGTTGCGCAGCTCCGTGAACACCTCGCCGATCTTGTATTGGATCGTCTGGGGGCCGGTGGCGGACTGACGGAACGATGCCAGATACGGGAACAATTCCTGATCCACGAACTTGATCAGATCATCGCCGATCAGCGCCGTGTTGTGGTCGAACTCACCATCGCTGGTCTTGGGAGCCGCCCAGATGTCCCAGCGATAGTCGTCGTCGATGATCGGGGTATAGTCCTTCCCGTCGAGTTCCGCGCGGTCCTGACGTTCGGTCTCAAGGTCGTGGAGGTACTTGAGGAACAAAACCCATGAGGTCTGCTCGACGTAGTCCAGCTCGTTGGCAATGCCCTCTTCGGCGCGGAGGTGGCGCTCGATCTGGTTGAATGCGTTTTCGTACATGCGTCCTGTGCGCTCCCATAGTGGCGGCGCTCAGGTTCCAGAGTTCGCGCGGAATGGCAAGCGTTCGCTGACACGGCTGTGACAACTGCAGAAGCCCGAAACAAGACGATCCTTGAGCGAGCTACCGCAGTGACAACATCAGAGCGGCCTATTCGCTCAGTGGAAGGCGAACTTCGCCAAAAGCGTGAAGGCAATGAACATGACTGCGATTACCGGCCAGCACCGGTTCCAGTCGATGTCATCGAGCTTTGTCAGTGCGAAATAACCGGCAACGAAGATGGCTGCGCCAATGACGAGCTTTGCGAGAATAGGGAGTTCGGTGAACATCAAATTGTCCTCCTCTGGTAGTGTTTGTCACGGTCGCTGGTTGGCACCCGGATGCGTAGGCTGTAGCTGGTCGCAGTTTCGTGCATCCGAATGCTGCGGGATTGCCTACCCAAGCTTCTCAAGGAGCGTCTCGGCACGGATATGCGTGTAGCGAAACAACATTCGGGGATCGCGGTGACCACTGATCAAGGCGACCTCAGGCATCGAAAAACCGCGCTCGAAGAATCTGCTGATCGCCTCATGGCGTAGATCGTGAAACCGGAGGTCATCCAGTCCGCATCTCGCGATCAGCCTTTGCCACGCCTTCTTCAAGCTTTCGGCACTGATGGGCAATGGACGCTCCAATCCCAAGGTCTTCCTATCAATGAGAGTTCTCGTCGCCTTGGCGGAAAGGGGGATACGGCGCGGGTGCCCGTTCTTGGTGTGCGGTATGAGCAATGTGCGGCGGTTCGCATCGAGGTGTTCCCAGTGCATCCCAAGGAGTTCTCCTCGACGCATCCCGGTTTCCACGGCAAGGCTTATGGCTGGAGCAAGGTGGCGGTTCCTTGAGCGCAGCGCGCCTTGAAGAAGCTTTTCGACTTCCTCGGGTGTCACCCTGCGTTCACGACCGGAACCAAGCTTCGGCTTCCTGATACCCTTCACCGGGTTTGCAATCGGCGGGAAACCCCATTCCTTCGTTGCCGTGTCGATTGCGTGTTGAACGATACCGAGTTCGCGAAGCAGCGTGGCAGGACGAACGGTTTCAAGGCGTGCATCGCGGTAGCTGGAGAAGGCTTGGGGTGTGAGGCGGTCGAGCGTCAGTTGGGCAATGGGATTGCGAAGGAAGGCGTCGATGATGATCGTCTCGATGTCCTGCCCGCGCTTCGTCGGAACGATCTCCTCGCGGTATCGAACAAGGATGTCCTTGAGGGTCGTCTCTTCCAGCTTCCGGTAGTCGACCGGGAGAAGAGTGGCGTCGAGTTCGGCTTCCATGTGGCGTGCCCAGCGCTGAGCGTCTGCCTTGGTCGTGAAGCTGCGCGATAATGTGGGTTGTCCGACCCTGCGAACCTGAACCTGCCAGCGGTCGCCGCGTTTCCTGTAGGTAGCCATCGTGATTATCCTCGCTGTGACACAATTGTGACAGAAGGATTTTTCGAGGATTTCAGGAACGATTTGAGATCGAAAAGCGGAATGATCTCAACTGGTTGGATGGTGGGCGGTACTGGGATTGAACCAGTGACCCCTACGATGTCAACGTAGTGCTCTCCCGCTGACGGTCCAATGACCTACTCGAAAAAGACTGAATGGTTTCAGCTGCTTGTCGCAGTCTACGATCTTTTTCTCGGAGAAGCAAACCGCCCTCCGAGCCGCGAAATCCGGTATTCAGTGTGACCAGAGTGTGACCAGGGCCGGGATGGGCCAGCCGGGTGTACCCCGTACTTGGTATATGGCCGCGACATATTTTGAGGATTTTGGGCTGTCCAAATGGGTTGCCTGATAACCGCTAGTCAATCGCATGAAGTGCTCAGAGTTTAAATTCTGTGCAATTTCGTGATATCAAATAAACGGGCATCTTCAGAATAGGCCTTCAATAGGTGGCCGAGAAGGGAGGAAGGAATGAAACGGCTTTTTACATCTATGATTGTTACGGCCCTGTGCACTGGGGTAGCGAGCGCAGTAACTGATAGCGAATCGATTCGGCCTGGAATAAGTAAATATTCTCAAAGAATTATTCCTCCTTTAGTCAAAGAATCTAATCAATTTGCAGCAACATGTTTCAAAACAGGAGAGAGAAGGAGCGGAATGAATAAGATATGCTACTATAATTGTCTGGGTAGTGAATATGCAATCACAATTGGAGCAGTTCAACTTTGCCCCCTGACAATTAATAACTAGAGCGTCTAATCATTTTGATGATCGATTTCTGGCTGTTTCCGCAATAGTAGACGCGCCATTTGAAAACAAATGTGAGCTTCTCCGTAGTTACGATCTATACTGGTACCCGGAAACCTGATCGCCACTCCACATGTTACCGATAACGCTATAAAATCTCCACCTTATGACCGGCAATTGTTGAGCGAGCCGGGTATGTATGATTGGGTGGAATCTATATCGAAATAGGGTCGCCTGGAAGTGTTTGACCAAACGTACTCGCCTGACAACCTACGCCGTATTACTGAAATCGAAAATCGGCGCGGTAAAAACGAAAGTCTCGAGTTCTTTCCCTCGGTCGGTGCAGCGACCGATCACCTAAAGCGCTGCATCAGTGATGCCAAGAGGTTCAGGGCTACCCACCGAAGTCCTTACAACGCACGAGAACAGGCTCAATTTGATCGCCTCCGTGAAGCACGCGAGCATGCAAGGGATAAACGAGACGATGAGTTACTGAAATGTCTTACCGGCGTATCTGAAAGGATTTCACGCCCAGACTTTCGTTTGAAAATCCAAAAACGCGACGGTCCAAAAGGGAAGCCCGTTTATGTTGTCACAAAGGGATCCGCCGAATGCTACTACGCGATAAAGCAAATCTCCCGTAATATATCTAGAATTTATAAAGTAAAACAATCCAATAAAGATAGAGTTATTTCACAGCTTTGCGATCATCTTAATGACGGGTTTCCTTATCATATTCTGAAAATTGATGTGCAGAACTTCTATGAGTCTATAGATCATCATGATTTGATCGAGAAGCTTAGATCCGATCAACTTCTAAGTATGACGTCTATTAGAATGATCGAACACCTCCTTTGGGACTATGCGAATCTAGCCAGTACACCGAGCTGCGGTTTGCCGCGAGGGGTCGGGATAAGCGCTTACCTTGCTGAGTTATATATGCGCGAATTTGATATACGCGTTTCGAGTCATCCGGAGGTAATGTATTATGCTAGGTATGTAGATGACATAGTTGTGTTATTTTCACCCACAAAGGCCTCTGTTATAAATAACTACAAAAAAATTATTGTTGATGAGCTAAACAGGAAGAAACTTAGTCTTAATATCAATAAAACTTTTGAGTCGCCTTCAGTAAAAACAAATTGGCATTTTACATACCTAGGATATAAGTTTAAATATCGAAATGATACAAACTGCAAAATATTGCTCAGTGATGAAAGGTTCGACAAATACACATCTCGTCTTCGAGCTAGCTTTGTTCGATATAATCGGCAAAGATCAAAAAACTCCAAAAAGGCGTACAGACTTTTAATCAAGCGAATTCAATATCTCACATCAAACACTCAGCTTATTAATAATAAGAGGAATGCCTTTGTCGGTATATACTTTAGTAGCCCCAATTTGTCGGATTTATCACAGCTGGATGCTCTGGACGGAAGATTGCAAGGTTACATTGGTCAACTTACGCATAGCACTAGCCTACAGAGAACGCTTGCAAACTACTCATTTAAAAAGGGTTATGAGGAGCGTATCTTTCGTAGGTTTCACAGACCTGGTGAGTTTGCCGAAATAACTAGAGCGTGGAAATATGATCAATAGAGTCAAGATTCCTGCGACCCACAAATACCATCGACCAATTTTATCCGACGTGCTTCCTTTCGAAGTGCCGCCGACATTTGGAAACGCTGGGTTTTTCGATTTCCTGACACGCTACAACGTGATGCTCGAGAACGCAGGAAGCGATCGATACGTCGTATGGGAAGCTTCATCGTCTGTAGTCGATGAAGCGATTTCAGTTATCTTTAATACGGAAGAAAAGGGCCCGGGTTCACCATCTCAGTCTGTGATCCGCAGAGACGGGAAGCAGATTCACCAAAGAAAATGGAAACTTTGTAAAGATGCTATGAGGACCAAGCCATACGGATTCGACATTTCTCATAAAGAAAGGGAATTTAGACGACTGTCTGTTGTGCACCCCCGAAATCAGCTCGCGGTTGCGGACTTCTATAATCGCAATAGCGCGCAAATAATCTATTATACGGGTCTGAGTGAAGTCTCTATTAGGTATCCCGCGGCAGTTGCAAAGTCCCTGAGATATTCGGACCGCCTTTTCCGAGAACGAAAGTCGACTGTTTCGGATACGATTGAAGAGGAAGCGAAAGAATACGAAAATCTGGCATCATTTTTTTCATACAGACATTTCAGTAATATATTCAAATTTTACGAGCACTATAAATATCACACGGCGGAAAAGAAGTATGATTGGCTGCTCCGTTTAGACATTTCAAAATGCTTTGATAGTATCTATACACATTCTCTTCCATGGAGCACGTTGGGAATTCTGTCTACGAAGGACCACTTAAGTAAGTCGAAGGGTACTTTCGGCGGTCGGTTCGACCGCCTTCTACAAGAAATGAATCAGGGTGAAACAAACGGAATCGTGATCGGACCCGAGTTCTCGCGTATTTTCGCAGAGATAATCTTACAAAGGGTCGATAGAAGTTTTCTTTCTGCGATGTTCCAGCGGCATGGCCTCAAGCATCGAATTGACTTTCAGGCTTACCGCTATGTCGATGACTATTTCATTTTTTGTACTAGTGGTATCGATCGAGACATAGTGGAAAAGGAAATAGGCCTGGCGCTCAAAGATATGAAGTTGAGCATAAACACTGCGAAGACAGATGTAATAAATAAGCCGATTATCACTGATCTTACTATCGCAAAAAATAAACTCCGCGATGTGCTGACTGATTGCATCCAGGTCCGGGACACCGATATAGAACATCCGGTGGGTTCTGGGACCGTTGTAAAATCGTACAGCTTTAAGGTTCTATCCAATAACTTGATTGTTGGTGTTAAGTCTGTACTTGCAGAAACAGGCGTGGAATATAAAAACATACTTAACTACGTATTTGCAGCGCTGGAAAAGAAGCTTGCACTTGTTTTTGCGAAATTTCGAGATATGGATCCTGATATTAGAAATGAGAGAAGGCTTGTAAGTGCAGTCATGAGAATCATGGAATTCTCATTTTTTGCGTATGCTGCGGATCCTCGGGTTAATATCTCTATCCGTCTTGCTCGTATGATTTCATTGTGTGTTGATGAATTGAACAACGCAAAAATAGGTCGTGATCAAAAGCAACAGATTTACAAATACGTATTTGACAACCTCACTCGCCAGATCAAAAAGTCATCCCTAAAGCGTTCTCCAAACATCGAAGTTATGTACTTAATATTGGCGCTTAGGAAATTAGGACGACCCTATCTCGTTTCTGAAGATATACTAGCCTCTTATATCGGTATTAAACGCGACTCCGAAACTGGGAAATTTAGAGGTGCGGACGAGCTAGATCTCTTCGCCGTGACAATCACTATTTCATACATGACGTTGAAAAAACGATACAAAGCGCTTCGGACAGCAATCGAAGAAGGGTGCGTTGCGAATTTTTCACGGAGGTCAGCGTATGTGCATCGTGATGCCGAATTAGCAATGATGTATCTCGACCTGATTTCTTGCCCGTATGTAAGTATGAATACAAAAATGAAACTGGCTAACTTTTACGGTCATTCAGTTTTTCAAGTCTACGCACTTATCGGCGCATCTCCCTTCTGGTTTACAAATTGGCGCGGCTTCGACTTATCGCTCGCTCTAGACAAGAAGCGGGCACGGGAGGTATATTAAATTAGAGCTTCGCCCAATCTAAATTGTCCCGCTCATATGAGCTATGCGGCACACACACAAGCTCCAAGTCCAGGTAGCCTATAGACGGTAACTGGGCAAGTCGGTGGTGGGGCGGACCACCGGCGCCTGTTTTCTATAACTTCTCTTCTGCAATTTAGATGAGCGAGTATATTATTTTGGAGCGTTTGAGCTATGCAAGAGCATCCTCTCATCATGCTCGCTTCGTAAACTGCGCTCATTAAAAAAATAGTTTCACATACTATCTCAATAAAATGACCGGCAAACATAAACTTGGAAACACCATATAAACATCTAGTCTAACGCTAAATCCATATATAAGTTAAGATGGACCAATAGCCCTTATCAAGCCTTACTCATAATCCATTCCCTAATACATTCTATCTTCTGCCTATCAGTTAGTCCTCCATCGAATTTTGCAAGTTCGTCGATGGCGTCCTTTATTGTTCTGCCTGTATTGCTATTTTCTCGGCCACTTCTCCGGTTTTCTAGCCATTTGGAAAACTGTAAACGCCTCTGCGGATCAAGCTCAAAAGGTGCCTCGAGAAAGACAAGTCGGCTTCCTAGTTCGCGTATGCGATCGTCGTCAAACTCATCCGCAATGCGTGCGCGTTCCCCCCACGTTGCCTTTTGAAATGCAGCCATGCGTTGTTCATCCGCTTTGCCTGGAAAGCGCTCGTAAAGGCGTCGCTCGACGACTACAGATTGTTCTCGCGGGGGATATCGGTTTGTCAGGGCTTGATTGATGCGCTCGCGCAATCCAGAATCACTAGCAATTCTGCGCGCTCTTCCTTCGGCTAGGCTGCTGGAGATACTCAACGTATCATCAGGGACCAACTCAAGATCAACGATGATAGGCATCTTATTCGACTGGACGATCCGTATCGCTCGGTCCGGTCCCGACATGGCGCGCAGGAGGCCATCGGTATCGAGTTTCATTAACTCGCTTGGATCCCGGGTCAGATCGAAAACGCCAAGCAAGGCAGAATTCTCGGTGCTTTGTCCGCAACCGATAATTGGACGAAAAACGGGACGTCCAGCTTGGTATTCTACTAGGCAATGTGGCTTCGTTGACAGGATTCTTGAGCTTGCTTCTTGCTTGTCGATCATCGGCATCAAAGCTTGCCAAATCCGTGGCGCTTTGTCCTGGACAAGCTTTGCCATAAAGATCGTAGCCTCGACGTCGGCAAGGGCGTCATGCGCGTTCTCGTGCGTATAGCCGTTTGCTGGAGCTAAGCGGTCAAGCTTGAATGTCGGTCTTTGACTTTCGCTGATCGGGATGGCTATTGCGTTTGGCACGAGAGCAGAGGCCGCATGAACCAATCGTATCACGTCGGCCCGTTTGTTGCCGTTGGTGTTGGTTAGGTAAATTGGCTGCAATGTCTGGTAGAGCGCTTGGCGTAGGAGAGGTTCATCGAATGCGAGATTATTGTAGCCGATGAAGATCGCCGGTGACCAAGCGCGGAGTTTCGATGCGACAGTGCGCATCATTTCGTAATGTGATTGCAGGTTTGCGTCATCGAGCATGGTGGGTGTCACATTCGTAGCGAGCAGTGCACCCGGCGAGGGAATTATGTGTGCCATAATACGGCAGCGTATGTTGAAGCGATCGATTTCCTTGAAATCTGGACCTGTTAGGATCGCAGCAAATTGCAGGATCTGGTCGAAAGTCGTGTCGGTCCCGGTGGTTTCTGTGTCGTAAAAAATGAAGTTCATAAGCAGATTACAGCAATGATCAGCTCCAGCTGAGTAGTCTAATTTAACTGTTAGTGCATGACTGGCCTGCGGTCCATATGCGCGTGCGGACCCTTGCTCTGAAGCGATCTAGTCTAAATAGCTCGCCGTTTCCCGACTTGCCTGGGATCGTCAGGCTTATCGGTGTCGAAAATGGCTTTGTCTAAGCCAGAATATGCGGAGACCTGATGGGTTATTTGGACAACGCCAAGACGTCTTAATCATCGATCGGAAGCCATTCTCTTAGGTTCATTGCCACGAGTTGTTTCAAATTTTGGAGCCAAGGCTTAGTTGGAACGGGTCTCGAGTCGTTTGTCCGCTGCCAACTTCGAAATTGATCCAAGTGGCACTGATATCGGCCTGATTTCTTGGGGGAGGTGCGAGCATCCAGTTCCGTGAGCATGTTCTTATGCGAACGATCTTGGTTGAATCCCGTATCTAGCGGAAAAAGGTACAGAGGATTCGTTGTCTCTTCCTTGAGCTTCACTCCCGGGATTCCAGTCACGGCCTCGAATGCTCCCTCCATCTGTTTCTCGAGTTCGTTTTCGTACCCAAACGGGACGACGAAGCTGTCGTGGACACACAGGATAGGGATTCTCTTATCGGTGAAATGTCGGATGATGATTTCGGCAATCCGGCTGTCCTGGTTCATCAGATCGATACCTGCATCGTTGGCGATCATGTTCGCGATTGGCTCGTGTCTTTCCCGAAGTGTATCGAGGATCTGGCCCAGTTGCTTGTTTGTGTATCGTTTCTCGACCGAATCCTTCTCGGCTTGATCTCTGAAGGCTGAGAATGTCGCTTTGTCGTCCTTCGCGTTGAGGCCGACGAGTAGAAGCTGCTTGCAGACATCACGGAGTGACTCCGGATTGTTTATGAACTTCGGATGGGGAATGTCGTAGGGATCGGTCCGGACTTCCCTCCAATAGTCGATACCTCGATTGGCGTAGAGGATGACGATGTGGAGACCCGAATAATCGATTTCGGACACTGCATGATTGTTCATGAAGATCTGATGTCGCCACTCCTTGGGACACCGCTGCCACCAGCCGCCATAGAACCTTCCGCCCTTATTGAATGAACCCCGGTTGAAGATCCTTCGGGTGAACTTGTCCCTCTGGTTGATGTAGAGGATCTTGCGTTTCCGCTTCTTATCGACACCAAGATCGATGTGATTGGTTTCGAGGGTCGGAATGTCGATGTAGGTCCTGGAAATCAGATCGTTATAAGTCTCGACTAACTTTCGCATCCTCCGTGTTTCATCGGTATCGTCGTACTCAATCTCCTCTCCGTCGCGATCTCTGAGAATGATGGTTTCGCGGTTTGGAGGATCGATGATGTCAAAGGGCGTGAACTTCGCGTCCTCGAACTTCTCGATCAGGGCGCCTGTAGGCCATATCCGAGAAACCCGACCGATACCCGAGACGTGATCGATGAATCCCATAGCCTGCTCGATTAATCCCGCTTCGATCAGGATATCGATAATCTCCGGGGTCAGTTTCGATATATGGAGTTCGTTGTACCGAGACTTGGCCTTGTAGGCATTCACATCCCTAGGAAGGACGGTTTTGAGCTCGGGATCATCAGACCAGGTCACGTAAAGATCCAAGAGGATGACCTTAAGGTGTTTCTTCCTTATTCTGAGATTTCCACCTTTGAAGTGGGCTTCGTAAATCTCATTGACAAAAACGTTGACCTCAGGGTGTTCAGACCAATGATGGACATCCAACAGCCTTGAATGATCTAAAGGATTTGAGTGATTATCAGTTATAGGAACCGAGGAATCTAGGGAATCCAACACAGGAAGAAGTTCTAAATCTCCTGAGGGAATTCCTCGAATACAGAATAAATGAGAATCAAGGAATCCTTTGAATATACCTATTCCATTACTCATACCTTTTTGAGGGTATGTCTTCATGACATTCTCCTTTTAAGTCATAGCTCGTCGATCCCGGCGGTGAAGCCGAGCCAATAGCCAGTCGTTCATTTGAAGAGGATTTCAGTCAGAACATTCCGACTGTCGCCAAGCTAATCAGCTAAGCGAGATGATCAGCCGATCTGTTTTGAACGGTAAGTCAGAGCACAATGCGTGTGTGGTTGGGGACGCAGAAGTCCGAACGGCGACTAGATAGTCAACCCGGCCACGCTCTTATCAAACGTGGACTGGAAATCAGGGTCTAAATCACCGGAGACCAAATCCAGGCATTCCCGGTTCCATTAGCTCTCATGGCCTAGGTTTGCCAAACATGACTCCGGGAATACCTGATACCGAGTCCGACCCACAGGGTCCCAGTTTGCGCCTTAAAGCAGGAAGGCTATGTCGGGCGTCTGAGTAGTTGAAAATCCCCGTGATTTCAAGTCTGGATATTGTCGGGACCGTTCTGGGTACCGAGCAACGCTTGAATCCTGCTCAATTGAGCATGTCCGTATCTGGAGAGCATCGCTGAATTCCTATGTCCTGAAATCGAGGCTACTTCAGGAACTGTAAGCCCCATTTCGAAGTACCGACTGATCGCTTCGTGCCTCAAATCGTGGAAATGCAAATCAGTGATCCCTGCCTGCGCAAGCATCCGCCCCCAAGCCATTTTCAGAGCGTTGGCCGTCAACGGAAACACGGGATCATTCTCCGCGGTATCGCCCTTGCAGCATTGTAAAAGAGCGTGAGCCGAAGGTGTCAGTGGAATGGTGCGTGAATAGCCGTTCTTTGACTCTAGGATCGTCACACAGCGGCGTTTGAGGTCCACTTGCTCCCATTGTAGCGTCAGGATCTCTCCGCGCCTCATGGCCGTCTCTGTGGCGAATATGATCACCTTCTCGATCCACGGATTTTGCCTCGTCCTGGCCGCCTCGATCAGTTTCTCGTATTCCCCATCCCGCAACCTTCGCTCTCGCCTGTTGTCCGTCGCAACGAGCTTCACTTTGTCGAGCGGGTTTTCCCGGATCGGCAGATGCCATTCGTCCCGAGCAACCTCGAACATGTTGTGAATGGGGCTCAGCTGTCGTTTCAGCGATTTTGGTGTGATGTCCTTCAATCGGTCGTCTCGATAGCTGGCGAAGTCGGCCGGAATGATCCGTGAGAGTGGCTTCTTGCAGATCGGATGCCTGAGGAATGCGTTCAGAACGATCGCCTCGACATCCTTGGATTTCTTTTTCGCTACAACCTCATCGCGGTAGCGTTTGACCAGATCGGCCAGCGAAATCGTATCGAGCACCTTCCTATCAGGCTCAAGCTCTTGTCGGTCTGCTTGGACCTCCATCTGTCGTGCCCATTCCTTGGCGTCTTTCAGCTGGTGGAATGAACGGGAGATCGACGGGTAACCGCGACGCCGGATTTGAACCTGATATTTGCCTCGATGCCTACGGATAGAAGCCATGACAGACCGTTTGCTGTGACCAGAGTGTGACCAGCAGCAAAATCCAAGGTCTTTTCGTCGGAGGCGTCGAACCCTAAGTCATTGTTAAACTTAGGATTTGGATGGTGGGCGGTACTGGGATTGAACCAGTGACCCCTACGATGTCAACGTAGTGCTCTCCCGCTGAGCTAACCGCCCGTCCAGAGCCGCGCATACACCACAAGAGGCGCGGCCGGTCAATAGCCGGAATGTCACATAATGAAGGGCTGTGACGAAGCGGTCAGGCGGCCTTGATCATCTTGTCGACCTCGGTCACGAGTTCGCGCAGGTGGAAGGGTTTCGAAAGGACCTTGGCGTCCTTGGGTGCGTTCGAATCCGGGTTGAGCGCGACGGCTGCGAAGCCGGTGATGAACATCACCTTGAGATCGGGATCGAGTTCGGTGGCGCGGCGCGCCAGTTCGATGCCGTCCATCTCGGGCATGACGATATCGGTCAGGAGAAGCGTGAACGGTTCCTCGCGCAGGCGCTCATAGGCGCTCGCACCGTTGTCGTAGTCGATTACCTGGTAGCCGGCCTTTTCAAGCGCCTTGACGAGAAAGGCGCGCATGTCGTTGTCGTCTTCGGCGAGAAGAATGCGGTTCATGGTTTTTCCGTTCGCTGCGCCGCGCGGCGGGCGGCATGGTATCTCAACGCCCCAGTCATTACCGGACGCGGTAAATATCGGGTTTATTTCAGGCCGAATTCGCTTCTCAACGCAAGAGTTTTCGCCATTGCGCGTGATGCTTGAGGCTGGACAGGGGCCGGTCCGCCTGTCAAAAATTCAGAAAGCCGAAGGGAATCAGCGAGGCAATCCGGCACGCATCATGTTCAGCGCCCCCGATTTTTCGGAGCATCCGGCCTTCGAGGTCCGGGCGCCCGCCGATCAGAGAGTTCCCTTCGTTTTCAATTCGCCGCATAGCGGCCGTTTCTACCCGCCACGCTTTCTGCGAATGACCCGCCTCGATTCCGTCGCGATACGGCGGTCGGAGGACTATTTCGTCGACGAGCTGTTTTCGGGCGCCGTGCCGCTCGGCGCGCCGATGCTGATGGCGCATTTCCCGCGGGCCTATCTGGACGTCAATCGCGAGCCCTACGAGCTCGACCCGCGAATGTTCGCTGACCGGGTACCGCCCTTCGCGAATTCGCGGTCGATCCGCGTCGCCGGCGGGCTCGGGACGGTCCCGCGGGTCGTTTCGGAGGGCACCGACATCTATTCGTCGCGCATTCCCGTCGCGGAAGCGCAGACACGCATCGCCAATATCTACAAACCCTATCACCAGACCCTGCGCGATTTGCTGGCGCAGACGCATCGCCGCTTCGGTTTTGCCGTGCTGATTGACTGCCATTCCATGCCGGCGTCCGTGCGCTACGGTCCGGAAGGTATCCGCCCGGATTTCATCATCGGCGATCGGTTCGGAACAAGCGCCAGCCGTGCGCTGAGCGAAGCGGCAGCGGAGATGCTGACGGGCATGGGATATTTGGTGACAGCCAACAAGCCTTATGCAGGCGGGTTCATCACCGAGCATTACGGTCGTCCGCTCAAGGGGCTGCACGCCTTGCAGATCGAGGTCAATCGCGGTCTTTACATGGACGAGCTGACGATCACGAAGAAGCCGTCCTTCCATCTGTTGCAGGAGGATCTTGCTGCTTTTGTCGCCCAACTGATGGCGCTGCCGGACAGCCATTTCTTCGACTATTCAATCGCTGCGGAATAGCCGCGAAAAAAGGCCGCATCGAAAGCGACGCGGCCAAAGTCTAGGGAGGAAACGCCCAAGGAGGGCGCGGCAGCAAGTTGCCAAAACTGAGAGTATGCTGCGTTGCACAATTGTCAATGTGCGCTGCCGCATTTTTTCAGTTATCGCTTGAGTCTTTTGCTGAATTTCCCCACAAAGCGGCCATGAGTACACAATCTCTCCCCGATGTTGCTTTCCTGCAACGGCTCGCCGACGCGGCTGCCGCCGAAACGCTGCCGCTTTTCCGCAGCGCGTCACTTGTCGAGAACAAGGAACAGGACGGATTCGACCCGGTAACGGCGGCCGACAAGCAGGCCGAGGCCGCGATTCGTGCCGTCATCGAAGAGGTGTTTCCCGACCACGGGATTATCGGCGAGGAACATGGCTCGGTGCGCCAGGACGCCTCGCATGTCTGGATCATTGATCCGATCGACGGCACGCGGGCCTTCATTTCCGGCCTGCCCGTCTGGGGCACGCTGGTGGGGCTTCAGGTCGATGGGGTGGCGCGCGCCGGCTTCATGTCGCAACCCTATACGGGCGAGCTTTTCGTCGCCGATGGCGAAAAGAGCATGCTGATCCGCAAGGGCGAGGAACCGGTCCGGCTTTCCACGCGCAAGCACCACACGATTTCCGAGGCGACGTTGTTCACGACAACCCCGGCCTTGTTTGCAGCCGGGACCATGCGCGATGCCTGGGACAGGCTGGAAAGCAAGGTGCGGTTGCCGCGCTACGGGACGGATTGCTACGCTTTCGCGATGGTCGCGGCGGGATTTGCGGATATCGTCGTCGATCCGGGGTTGAAGACCTATGACATCGCCGCGCTGATCCCGCTTATCGAGCAGGCCGGCGGGGTCGTGACGACCATGCAGGGCGCCAATGCCGTCCATGGCGGCGATATCGTCGCGGCGGCGACGCCGGAGCTTCACGCGGCGACGCTCGACATCCTCAATCGCTGAACCTCTCGAACATCGTCGGGCCCGAGCCGGGCACGAAGGCGAGGAACGCGGCCATGAACTGCTCGCGATAGATATCGGCTTCCTGCAGGATTTCGTGGCGGGCGCCATCAATGGTCAAGAGCGAGGCCGAGCGCAGGTAGATCGTCAGAAGCCGGATCGCATCGTTCGAGACGATACCTTCGTCTCCCGCCATCATGACGAGCGTCGGGATAACCGTTTGCGCGAGGTGCGCCGGATCGTCGATCCGGTCGATGGCGTCGAAAACCGCGGCGGTCCAGGCGGCGGACGGTCCGCCAAGCGCGAGTTCCGGATAGCGAATCGGTATCGAGATGTTGCGCGCGTAGCGATGCGCGTCGCTGGTGACCTGGTTTGCCTCGAAGGGCTTGCGCATGCGCCTGGCCGAGCCGCCGGCGACATGCATGTTTCCGAGGCCCAGGAAACTCAGCGACTTGGTCACGGCGCGCATCGTCCAGTTCTGCAACTGTGAGGCGGGCAGGCCGAGAAAGGGCGCCATCAGCACCATGCGCTGGATCCGGTTGACCATGATCGGCGCGGCGTAAAGCGCGACCAGCGCGCCGGTGGAATGGGCGAGGATGAAGTGAGGCGGCCGGCAATCCGGCAAGGCAACCTGCGTGAAGATCGTTTCCAGATCCGTCGCATATTGATCGAAACTGTCGACATAACCTGCATCGCCGCGGCTGAAGAAGCGCGTGGAACGGCCCTGTCCGCGCCAGTCGAAAGCGGTGACGTCGAACCCGGCAGCGACCAGATCGCCGATCGTCTCGAAATATTTCTCGATCGATTCATTTCGCCCCTGCAACACGATCACTGTTCCCTTGACCGGGTTCTTCGTCGTCCTGAAGACGGCGTAGCGGATCGAGAAGCCGTCAGGCGTTTGCACGAAGCCATCCGAATGGATGTCGGGATTGGGGTTGTGTTCGGAGAGCCGGAGTTCGGTCATGGGTCGCGGGCAATGGTTGCAAGCGGCGGCCCGCCGCTTCGGTCGGGGACGATTGATAGGAGCCGCCCGCGCAAAGGTCAAAGAAAAACCGGGAGCGTCTGTGCGACGCTCCCGGCGATGTGACCGAACTGGAAGGGACGATGCAGCCCGGTCAACCCGGATTTCCGGTCAGCGGATGCCGAAGGAATAAGAGAAGTTGCCGTTACCGCCACGGAAGACGAACCCCGGACGATGGCCGCCGCGCAGGACGTGGCGCGAGAGCACGCGGCCGCTGCGTCCATCGACGACGAGGCGGACCGGGCCGCGATAGCCGCGCGCGAGCAGCACGTAGTCACCGCGCACGAGGCGCATGTTGCGGATGTTGCGGAACCCCCGGCGGTGCAGATGCCGCTTGATGACGTGGCGCGGCATGATGCGGTGATGGCCGCGCTGCGCGTTTTTGTGGCCGCGATGGCCGACGAGTTCGACCTTTGCGGTCGACGCCGTGTCGGCTGCCGGTGCATTGACCGTGGGCATGGCGGAAGCGCCCGCGAGTGTGCCCATGGAAAGCATGGCGGCGAGAGCGGTCGTTGCGAAAGCGTTTTTCATGTGGTGTCTCCTGGTTCCCGGCGTCTTCTCCCGATTTCGGGCGACACCTCTCTTCGACGATGGAGACACATTCGCATCCGTCACCTGAACCGGGACGGAAGGCTTCGTTCATCTGGCGTTCATCTGAATGGGGTGGCGGGTTTGGGAAACTCTTGAACCGCATTTGTGCAATCACCAAATAGGTGATGCGGACGCCGGTAACGGGTTCGCTGGCGTTGGGACCGTGCCTGTTCAGGGCGGCCGGAAACGTCAAACGCTATCACAGTCGCTCATTGAAGGAGGACCACTATGCGTCACGTCGACTATTCACCCCTTTTCCGTTCCACCGTTGGATTCGACCGTCTTTTCTCGATGCTGGACACGCTTGCCCAGCCGGAAAACAACGGACAGACCTATCCGCCCTACAATATCGAGCGGACTGGAGAGAACTCCTATCGCGTCACCATGGCCGTCGCGGGCTTTTCCGAAGACGACCTGACGATCGAAGCGCGTTCCAACGTGCTGACAGTCGCTGGCGCGAAGCCGGAGGAAAGCACCGAAGAGAAGCGCGAATTCCTGCATCGCGGCATTGCCTCGCGTGCTTTCGAACGTCGCTTCCAGCTTGCCGACCATGTCGAGGTCAAGGCAGCCGAACTCCGGAACGGCCTGCTTCACATCGATCTCGAGCGTGAAATTCCCGAAGCCATGAAGCCGCGCAAGATCGCGATCAGCAATGGCAAGGAAAACGGCAAGCAGATCGAAGCCAAGGCCGTCAACTAAGGCGTCTTTTCGAAAGGCCTGTTTACGCCAACACGTCCCCCGCCCCGGGCCCTCCCTGCCGGTGCGCGCGACGCGGAAAAGGCGGGGGAGACCCCGCCTTTTTTCATGCCTTCATCATGTGTGCGGGTTCGCTCAGCTTAACCGGCGACTGAGCAGGTGATCGAGCGACAGTTTTCCGGGGCCGTTGACGACGATCATCAACAGAACGAACACCCACAGCATGCGCTGGTCGAAGATGATGGCGTCGGGCAGCCGGTCGAACATCGAGCCGACAAATTTCTCGCCGAGCTGGTGGAATACGACATCGACATAGCTCTGGACGCAGATGAAGACGATCATGCCGAGCGCGGCAATGCGGGAGAACAGGCCGGCCACGATCAGCAATGGCAGCAGGATTTCCGTCCATGTGCCCAGCAAAACGATAACGTGCCACGGGAAGAAGGGGATCGCCGCCGGCTCGAACCCGTATTGTTCCATCAAGGGCGGCAGGATCGCCGCATAGGCGCCGACCGTCGGATTCAGAAATCCGAACACACCTTCTCCCAGCTTGTTCCACCCCGAGTTCAGATAATACAGCAGCAGAAGACTGGCGAAGGCGAAGCGCGCGGCAAAGCCGTTGAACCAGCCATCGAGCAAGGCTTCGATCCGCGAAAATACCGTGCGATGCAGCCGGACCAAACCGGCGACCGGTCCGGAGCGGGCGCTTTCGCGCAGGCGTGTGGCGTCGGTGATATCGGTCATGGGCTTTCCGTTCAGGTCTGCTTGGTTGTCACGGACAGGAAGGCGCCGGTGGCGAACATGCCGCCGATCGCCTCGTTGATGTCGAACGCGGATGAAGCCCGGGCTCCGGCCTCCGCGGCGTCGCCGAGGCAATCGCCGGCGATCAGGCTGGCGAAGAACGCGCCGTGGCCTTGCGGCAGTCCCGTGACGGTCACGTCCATGCCGGGCCGGGTGACAAGCACATCCTGGGGCCGTGTGACGTCGATACGACCGATGGTCTCCCGATTGCGATTGGCGTCGAATATGTCGAATGCGGCGTAAGGCGACCGGATCAGGCCGGTGGCCGGATGCGGCTTGAACATCGCGCCCTCCAGGTCCTCGGGCGCAATCTTTGCGAGTGCCTGCGGGTCCAGCGGTTCCAGATCGGCGGCGTGATAGGCCGTCAGCCAGGCGCGCTCCACACGTGCGACGTCGGCGAGATACGGCATGCGACGGTCATGTTCGAAACGGTCGATAAAGGCCGGGAAGTCATGTCCATAGAGAAACAGCAGTGGCGAGACGGGCGGATGGGCGCGGACGAATTCGCGCGCCATGTCGCGAAACAGCGTCTCGCCCGTGATGCGCATGACGGCCGGGAAAATGTCCGCCAGCGCATTGATCAGGCTGACGGTGACGTTGTTGCGGTAGACGTTGAACCGCTTCACGGCCTGCTTGCCGTGCGGTCCTTCGACCGTCGACGGTTTTTCGCGCGCCGGATCGAGGATCGCGGCGCGGAAGCCGGCGGCGTCGAGGTCCGATTTCTCAGGCACCGACTGCATGGCTCTTACCCATCATGAAGGAATGCGCTGTCTCGTCGAGGATTCGGTCGGCGGCGGCAGCCTCGGCACGCAGGATCGGCCAGTCCGGCAGGTCGGAATCCCATTCGACCAGAGTCGGGATCGGCCCGGACTGCCTGATGACGATCGAATAGAGATCCCACACCGAGTCCGCGACGGGGGCGTCATGGCTGTCGATGAGCAGCGGCTCGCCCTCGTCATCCTCCTGGACAGCATGACCGGCAAGATGGATCTCTCCGACATGCTCCATCGGGTAGTCCATCAGGTAGGACATCGGCGAAAAGCCGTGATTGGTGGCAGAGACGAAGACGTTGTTGACGTCGAGCAGCAGGCGGCAGCCGGTGCGGCGCACGATCTCGCGAATGAAATCCGTCTCGTTGAGGGTCGAGCTTTCGAAGACGACATAGGTCGACGGGTTTTCCAGCAGCATCTGCCGTCCGATGACGTCCTGCATGCGGTCGATGTGGCTGCAGACATGGTTCAGCGTCTGTTCCGTATAGGGGAGCGGCAGCAGGTCGTTCATGAAAACCTCGTCATGGGTGGACCATGCGAGATGTTCGGAGACCAATGCCGGTTCATAGCGGTCGACAAGTGCCTTGAAGCGGGCGAGGTGATCCTCGCTCAGCGGCTGGGGGCCGCCGATGGACATGCAGACGCCATGCAACGAGAGCGGAAAATCCTGTCGGACACGCTCCAGGGCACGATGCGGAAAGCCGCCATCGCCCATGTAGTTCTCGGCATGCACCTCGACGAACCCGACCGGATCGGGGTCGGCGAGGATGGCGTCCAGATGGGTGTGTTTGAAGCCGACCCCGGCCGAAGCCGGGATACGGGCTGTGTGTGCTGCAAACCGGGACGTGCCTGCGGCAGCGGGACGGGCCGCGGACGCTCCGTGATTCAGGGAAGTCGGGGTCATGGCATCATCTCCGGTTTGCGGTGTTACAGGCAGTCCTCAGGACGGCATGTCGCGCTCGAGCGGCTCCAGCGAACCCATACGCTCGCCCGGCAGTTCCATCGATGCGCAGCTGCCTTCCTCGACATATTTCCAGGCGTTGCCCTGATAATCGACGGTGGACGTGCCCTGGCAGGTCGTGCCCGGACCGGCGGCGCAATCGTTCTGGCCGGCCATGGCGACGCCGTAGCACTTGACGTTCGCGGCAGCGGCATCGGTCGCGGTGACGAGCTGGGCGCCAGAAATGGCGGCCGCGATGGCACCGGCGAGAACTGCTCCGCTAAACGCGGTTTTGGTTGCTTTGGTCATGTGAGACTCCTCTGAAAGTCGTTGGCCGGACAGGTCAGTCGCCCGGTGACGGCAGGAGTCGCAGAGACGTCGATCAATAGGAAATCAACGCGTCGTTATTCGACGTCACTTCCGTGTGAGAAGCAGTTGATGGGGATCTTTTCGAAATGGGAAAAGCAGCCGTCGGCGGCGGGGCGCGAAAACCCGGATGCGATCGGGGCGACGAAGCAATCGCCGACTGCTAGGCTGATCGCTGTCGCATTCGGGTACATGTGATCATGACGACCGTACCGGTCGTGAGCGCGGTTTAGGGGAGGAGCGGAATGAGCAAATCGTTCGAAGACATTGCGATGACGCCGATCGGTCGGGTCAGAGGTGGACGCGTGGAAGCCACCAAGGACTATTGGGGCAGTAATCGCGCGACCATCGTTCTGCGCGACGATCTGCTGGCTCCGGATGCGCTGAACGGGCTCGATGCGCATTCCCATATAGAGGTGGTGTTCCACTTTCATATCGATGCGGACGAACCGTCGGAGGCCGGAGCACGACACCCGCGCGGCCGGGCCGACTGGCCGCTCGTCGGCATTTACGCCCAGCATGGCCGCATGAGGATCAACCGGATCGGCGTCAGTATCTGCCGGCTGCTCGGCGTGAACGGTCTGGAGGTCGAGGTGGAAGCGCTGGATGCGATCGACGGAACACCGGTGCTCGACATCAAGCCGGTCTGGTCCGGCTACCGCCCGCGCGGCGAATTTCGCGAACCCGAATGGGCGCGGGAAATCATGGCCAATTACTGGGAATGACGCCCTCGCTGCGAAAGGATGTAATCGGATTCACGCCTTTTGGGACATATTCGACCAATTGGCGCGGGATTTTTTTGCATTTGCATCTTGAGAAAATTTTCGCTATCTGCCATAAGAATAAGACAGCATTGCTGTCCTATTTTGCATTTCGGATCTAACGGCATGGATAATTCCGTTTGATCCATATACGCGTCTGCAAGCGCAGGGCGCCGATCCGATCCTGACGAGCGGCTATCCGATCCCACCGGTGCAAACCGGCGAGGGATCGGAGCGCCGCCTGACCGGGAGGATGGCAGGGCGCGCCCGAAATGCTAGACAGGACCGATAACCGCGCCAGGTGCGCAGAGACGGAGGATTGAGCGATGAAGAGGATCACTGGATCCGAACCCGCCGGACCGGGCAGTGCGGCAGGACCGAAAGCCGGTACGTCGCCAAAGACCGCATACGGCCTTCCGGCAGCACAGGGGCTTTACGATCCGCGCAAGGAACATGACGCCTGCGGTGTCGGCTTCATTGCGCATATGAAGGGCGAGAAGTCGCACTCCATCGTTTCCAGCGGTCTCGCCATGCTGGAAAACCTCACCCATCGTGGCGCAGTGGGCGCCGATCCGCTGATGGGCGACGGCGCCGGCATGCTGGTGCAGATCCCGGACGCCCTGTTCCGCGAAGAATGGGCCGCGAAAGGTGTGGAATTGCCGCCCGTCGGCGACTATGCGGTCGGACATTTCTTCCTGCCGCAGGAAGATGATCTGCGCGCACATATCGAAAACATCATCACGGAAGTGGTTGCCGCCGAAGGGCAGACGCTGATCGGCTTCCGCGATGTGCCGGTCGACAATTCCTCGCTTTCAAAGGCTCCCGACATCGTCGCGACCGAACCGGTGCACCGTCAGGTCTTTATCGCGAAGGCCGAGGGCCTGGAGGCCGGCGACGAATTCGAACGCCGGCTGTTCATCCTGCGCAAAGTGATTTCAAGCCGGATTCATTCGGAGACCGAAGGCCGCGACAATGGCTTTTATCCGGCGTCTCTGTCTTCGCGCACCATCGTCTACAAGGGCATGTTCCTGGCCTACCAGGTCGGCGCCTATTACAAGGACCTGCTCGACGAGCGTTTCGTCTCGGCGCTGGCACTTGTCCATCAGCGCTTCTCGACCAACACCTTCCCGTCCTGGAAGCTGTCGCATCCCTACCGGATGGTTGCGCATAATGGCGAGATCAACACGCTGCGCGGCAACGTCAACTGGATGGCCGCGCGCCAGGCGTCGGTGAAATCCGAACTGTTCGGCGACGAGATAGGCAAGTTGTGGCCGATTTCCTACGAAGGCCAGTCGGACACCGCCTGTTTCGACAATGCGCTCGAGTTCCTGTTCCAGGGCGGTTATTCGCTCGCGCATGCTGTCATGATGCTGATCCCGGAAGCGTGGGCCGGCAACCAGTTGATGGATGAGAAGCGCAAGGCCTTCTACGAATACCATGCCGCGCTGATGGAGCCGTGGGACGGCCCGGCGGCGGTTGCCTTTACCGACGGCCGCCAGATTGGCGCTACGCTCGACCGCAACGGCCTGCGTCCGGCGCGCTACATCGTCACCGACGACGACCTCGTCATCATGGCGTCCGAAGCCGGCGTAATCACCGTGCCGGAAGAAAAGGTCGTGACCAAGTGGCGGCTGCAGCCCGGCAGGATGCTGCTGATCGACATGGAAGAGGGCCGCATCGTTTCCGACGAGGAAATCAAGCGGCAGATGGCCGAGATGCTGCCCTACAGGAAATGGCTGGAAAACACCCAGCTTATCCTCGAGGAACTGAAGCCTGTGGCGCCGCGCGCACTGCGTGAGGATGTCAGCCTTCTCGATCGCCAGCAGGCCTTCGGCTATTCGCAGGAAGACACGCGTATCCTGATGGCGCCCATGGCGACGACCGGCCAGGAGGCGATCGGCTCGATGGGGACCGATACGCCGATTTCGGCGATGTCGAACAAGTCGAAGCTGCTCTACACCTATTTCAAGCAGAACTTCGCGCAGGTCACGAACCCGCCGATCGATCCGATCCGCGAGGAACTGGTGATGAGCCTCGTCTCGTTCATCGGTCCGCGTCCGAACATCTTCGATCTGGAGGGATTGTCGCGGCGCAAGCGGCTCGAAGTGCGCCAGCCGATCCTGACCAATGGCGATCTCGAAAAGATCCGCTCCATCGGTCACACTGAGGAGCTGTTCGACACGAAGACGCTCGACACGACCTATGACAGCGACGAGAGCGCCGACGGCATGGCCGTGGCGGTCGAGCGGCTGTGCCGGCGCGCTGAACAGGCCGTGCATGGCGGCTACAACATCATCGTTTTGTCCGACCGCCAGATCGGCGCCGACCGCATCGCGATCCCGGCGCTGCTGGCAACCGCCGCGGTGCATCACCACCTGATCCGCAAGGGCCTCCGCACGTCGGTCGGTCTCGTGGTGGAATCGGGCGAACCGCGCGAGGTGCATCATTTCTGCTGCCTCGCCGGATACGGCGCGGAAGCGATCAACCCCTATCTCGCCTTCGATACGCTGCTCGACATGCATTCCAAGGGCGAGTTTCCGCCGGAGGTCGACCGCTACGAAGTGGTTCACCGCTACATCAAGTCGATAGGCAAAGGCATCCTGAAGGTGATGTCCAAAATGGGCATCTCGACCTATCAGTCCTATTGCGGCGCGCAGATTTTCGACGCCGTGGGCCTTTCGAGCGAACTGGTCGGCAAGTACTTCACGGGCACCGCCACGACCATCGAGGGCATTGGCCTCGCCGAGGTCGCCGAGGAGACCGTGCGCCGTCACCGCTCGGCGTTTTCCAACGATCCGGTGCTGATCAATGCGCTGGAGGTGGGCGGCGAGTATATGTACCGCGTGCGCGGTGAAGAGCATGTCTGGACTCCGGACGCCGTCGCCACGCTGCAGCACTCGGTGCGCCAGAACCTGCCCGAGAAGTTCCGTGAATTCTCGGCCCAGGTGGACGCCGAGGCGCGAAACGCGAAGTCGATCCGGGGCCTGTTCCATATCAAGATGGCCGAGGAGATGGGCCGCGCGCCGGTTGCCATCGACGATGTCGAACCGGCGTCCGAGATCGTCAAGCGGTTCTCGACCGGGGCGATGAGCTTCGGCTCGATCAGCCGTGAGGCGCACACCACGCTGGCGCGCGCTATGAACCGGATCGGCGGCAAGTCGAATACCGGCGAGGGCGGCGAGGAGCCGGATCGCTTCCATCCGGCTCCCGACGGGACCGCGAACCCGGAGCGTTCGGCGATCAAGCAGGTCGCTTCCGGCCGCTTCGGCGTTACGACTGAGTATCTCGTCAATTCGGACATGATTCAGATCAAGGTCGCACAGGGCGCCAAGCCCGGCGAGGGTGGTCAGTTGCCTGGCCACAAGGTGGACGCGACCATCGCCAAGACCCGGCATTCGACGCCCGGCGTCGGCCTGATCTCGCCGCCGCCGCACCATGACATCTATTCGATCGAGGATCTGGCTCAGCTCATCTACGATCTGAAGAACGTCAACTCGGCAGCCGACATCTCGGTCAAGCTGGTATCGGAAGTGGGGGTCGGTACGGTTGCGGCCGGCGTTGCGAAGGCGCGCGCCGATCACATCACGATCTCCGGCTATGACGGCGGGACCGGCGCGTCTCCGCTGACCTCGCTGAAGCATGCCGGGTCGCCGTGGGAAATGGGCCTTTCGGAAACCCACCAGACGCTTGTTCTCAACGGTCTGCGCAGCCGCGTGGCACTGCAGGTCGATGGCGGGCTTCGTACCGGCCGCGACGTGGTGATCGGTGCGCTGCTCGGCGCCGACGAGTTCGGTTTCTCGACCGCTCCGTTGATCGCGGCGGGCTGTATCATGATGCGCAAGTGTCACCTCAACACCTGCCCGGTGGGCGTGGCGACGCAAGACCCGGTCTTGCGCAAGCGCTTCAAGGGTACGCCGGAACACGTCATCAACTACTTCTTCTATGTTGCCGAGGAAGTACGGGGACTGCTTGCAGCCCTGGGTTACACGAAGCTTGACGACATCATTGGCGAAACCGGTCTCCTCGGACAGGAAGCTCTGATCGAGCACTGGAAGGCGCGGGGGCTCGATTTCACCCGCGTGTTCCACAAACCCGAGGCCGAGAAGCACGAGATTTACTGGACCGAGCGCCAGAAGCATCCCATCGACGACATTCTCGACCGCAAGCTCATCGCGGAAGCCATGCCTGCGCTGGAAACGAAGCAAGCCGTTCGCATCGAAACGCCGATCCACAACACGGACCGGTCGGCGGGCGCCATGCTTTCCGGCGAACTCGCCAAGCGATACGGTCACAAGGGGCTCCCGGACGAAACCATCCATGTCGAACTTCACGGCACGGCGGGCCAGTCCTTCGGCGCGTTTCTCGCCAACGGCATCACCTTCGACCTGATCGGTGATGGCAACGACTATGTCGGCAAGGGTCTGTGCGGCGGTCGCCTGATCGTGCGCCCGCCGGAGAACACGGGGATCGTGCCGGAAGAATCGATCATCGTCGGCAACACGGTGCTTTACGGCGCCATCCAGGGTGAAGCCTATTTCCGGGGCGTCGCGGGCGAACGTTTCGCGGTGCGCAACTCCGGCGCGGCGGCGGTCGTCGAAGGCGTGGGCGACCATGGCTGCGAATACATGACCGGTGGCGTCGTCGTCGTGCTCGGCCAGACCGGCCGGAACTTCGCGGCTGGCATGTCGGGCGGCGTCGCCTATGTGCTGGACGAGGACGAAACCTTCGAGACGCGCTGCAACATGGCGATGGTGGAGCTGGAACCGGTTCCCGAAGAGGACGATATTCTTGAGAAGCTGCACCATCACGGCGGCGATCTGATGCACAAGGGCCGCGTTGACGTGTCTGGCGACATGACCCGTCACGACGAGGAACGGTTGCTGCAACTGATCTCCAACCACCGTCTGCTGACCGGCTCCGCGCGAGCGGCGCATATCCTGGAGAACTGGGAAAGCTTCCGTCCGAAATTCCGCAAGGTGATGCCGGTCGAGTATCGCCGCGCGCTCGAGGAAATGGAGCGCATGCGGATGAACGTGGCGGCGGAGTAGTGGCGATGATCATCTCGACGACCAATACGATTGAAGGCAAGCGGATCACCGACTATCGGGGTGTGGTGACCGGAGAGGCCATTCTCGGTGCCAATATCTTCCGGGATTTCTTCGCCGGAATCCGGGATATTGTCGGCGGGCGCTCCGGCGCCTACGAGAAATCGCTGCGCGAGGCGCGTGGAATCGCGCTTTCCGAAATGGAGGACGAAGCCCGCCGTGTCGGCGGCAATGCCGTCATCGGCGTCGACCTCGATTATGAAAACATCGCGGCCGGTAGCGGTTCGATGCTGATGGTTTCGGCATCGGGCACTGCGGTCGTCATCGAATAGGTCCTGGACAGATTATGGGCAAGGTAACGGGTTTTCTCGAGATCGACCGGCATACGCCGAAATACCAGCCGGCGTCCGATCGCATACGTCATTTCAAGGAATTCACCATTCCGCTCGAAGACGGCGAAGTGGCCAAGCAGGCTGCGCGCTGCATGGATTGCGGCATTCCGTTCTGCCACGGACCGACGGGCTGTCCGGTCAACAACCAGATCCCGGACTGGAACGACCTCGTCTATAATGGCGACTGGGATTCCGCGATCCGGAATCTGCATTCCACCAACAATTTCCCCGAGATCACCGGTCGCATCTGTCCCGCGCCTTGCGAGGAAGCGTGCACGCTGAATCTCGAGGATATTCCCGTCGCCATCAAGACCGTGGAACAGGCGATTGCCGACAAGGCGTATGAGAACGGCTATGTCGCGCCACAGCCTCCGGTCCACAAGACCGGCCGTAAGGTCGCCGTCATCGGCTCCGGCCCTGCCGGCCTCGCCGGTGCCCAACAGCTTGGTCGCGCCGGCCATGAGGTGCATGTCTTCGAACGTGAAAGCGCGCTGGGCGGGCTGATGCGTTACGGCATTCCCGATTTCAAGATGGAAAAGCACTATATCGATGCCCGCGTGAAGCAGATGGAGGGCGAAGGCGTTTCCTTCCATGTCAACGTCAATATCGGGGTCGACAAGACGGTTGCGGAACTGGACGCGGAATTCGACGCGGTGCTTTATTGCGGCGGTTCGGAAAAGCCGCGCGAAGCGGGCATTCCGACCAATGAACTCGCCGGTATCCACCCGGCGATGAACTATCTCGTGCAGCAGAACAAGCGCGTCGCGCATGAGAGCATTTCATCGGTCGCGTGGAATTCGGATCCGATCCTTGCCAGCGGCAAGCATGTCGTTGTCGTTGGCGGCGGCGACACAGCGTCGGACTGTGTCGGAACCGCTTTCCGCCAGGGCGCGGTGAGGGTGACGCAGCTCGATATCCGCCCGCAGCCGCCCGAGAAGGAAGACAAGCTCGCTGTGTGGCCCTATTGGGCGACGAAGATGCGCACTTCCTCCAGCCAGGCTGAGGGCGCCCAGCGCGAATTCCAGGTGGCGACGCTCGAATTCGTCGGTGAAAACGGACAGCTCACCCATGTGAAGTGCTGCGAGGTCGATGAATCCCGCAAGCCGGTGGCCGGCACCGAATTCTTCATCCGCGCTGATCTGGCCTTCATCGCCATCGGCTTTTCCGGCCCGCTGGAGGCAGGCGTCCTGGCCGAGCTTGGCGACGGACTCAAGATCGATGTCGATCGCCGCGGCGGTACGTCGGTGCATGCGGACGACCGCGACTACAAGACCACGATCGACAAGTTCTTCGCCGCCGGCGATGCCCGGCGCGGTCAGTCGCTTGTCGTCTGGGCGATTCGGGAAGGCCGGCAGGCCGCCCGTTCGATCGACGAGTTCCTGATGGGATCGACCACCCTGCCGCGATAAAGGCCGGAAAATTTCGCGGACCGGATTGACTTAGCGCAAAGCGGGCTTGCCCGAACGCGCAGACATTCCCCCTGTGGAATATGACACAGGGGGTTTTTTATGTTCGCTCTCCTTCTCGCCGCTTATCTGCTGACAGCGCCGACGCTGATGGGAATTATCGTGATCGCGCTTCTCAGCGCCGACATGTTCTCAGCGCAATATATCGGGTATGCCGCAATCGCCGGCGCGGTTCTGGCGCTTCCCGTCGCGTGGCTGCTTTCGCGCAAGCTCGAGCACATTTTTGACGGCCGCCGGCAAGGCTGACATTTCATCGGTCGCCTGATCCGAAAGGTTCAAGCGACCTGTGAATGGCGTATCAGAACGGTTGACCGCATCGTCGCGATGCGGCATCGGTGGGCCAGTTTCTCCCAAAGGTCAGGAGCCTGCCAATGTCCGACGTGAACGGCGTCGCCCGTGATCAATTGCGTGCTTTCATCGAGCGTATCGAACGTCTCGAAGAGGAAAAGAAATCCATCGCTGACGACATCAAGGATGTCTACGCGGAAGCCAAGGGCACGGGTTTCGACACCAAGGTACTGCGCAAGGTCGTCACGATCCGCAAGCAGGACCAGAACGAGCGCATGGAGCAAGAAGCCGTGCTCGATCTTTATCTGCATGCCCTCGGCATGGTTCCCGCCCCCGACGAGGAATAGTCACCGACCCGGTGAAATGACGGAAGCGATTCCCTTTGCCGCTGAAACGGCCTAGGGTTCTCCGTCATGGAAAACACGCTGGAAGAGGTCCATCACGCCGCTCCGCTCGTCGATATCGCGAGTGTGATCGTGATTGCGGTCTTGGCCGGCCTGGGGCTGATGCGCCTGCGCCAGCCACCGCTGGTCGGCTTCATTCTTGCCGGCGTCATCATGGGGCCGACCGGTTTCGGCCTGATCGGCTCCAACGAAAATGTTTCCCTCCTCGCCGAGATGGGGGTTCTCGTCCTCCTGTTCTTCATCGGCACAGAACTGTCGCTGAAGGCTTTTGTCGCGACCCTCAAGCCGGCGGTCATCGTTGCCGCTGGACAGTTGCTAGCCGCGCTCGCGATCGGCGCCGCTATCGCATGGCTGGTCGGATCGACGGTGGCCGAGGCGGTCATCCTCGGTTTCATCATCGCCTTGTCCAGCACAGTCGTCGCGATGAAGATGCTCGAGGATACGGGCGCACTGCGCCGCTTGCCGGGGCGGATTACCGTCGGTGTGCTGATCGCCCAGGATATCGCCGTGGTGCCGATGTTGATCCTTGTCTCGTCCTTTGGCGGGGCGGGGGCGAATGCAGGCGAACTGGTGATCAAGATTGCGGTTGCCGTGGGGCTGCTCGGCGTTCTGCTCTGGTGGCTCGGACGGAGCGCGAAACTCAAGATACCCTTCACTGACGAAGTCGCGGATAATGTCGAACTGCTGGCGCTCGGTTCGCTCGCAGTCTGTTTCGGCGCGGCGGCGCTGTCCGGCGTGGTCGGCCTGTCTCCCGCCTATGGCGCCTTCATCGCCGGCCTGGTGATCGGAAACTCGACGCTGCGCAACAAGGTCATCCCCGTAATCGAGCCGATCCAGAGCGTGCTGCTGGTCGTCTTCTTCCTGTCTATCGGGCTGCTGATCGACCTCGACTACATCCGCGATCATCTCGGCGTGGTGCTGGCGGCTGCGCTCTTCGTGGTTGCGGTCAAGACCATACTGAACATCTTCCTTCTTCGCATTGCCGGTTTCGACCGGGAGACCGCGCTTGTCGGCGGCCTGTCCATGGCCCAGATCGGCGAATTTTCCTTCGTTCTCGCGGCTGCCGGATTTGCCGCCGGGGCGCTCGGAGCGGATATTTACCGCCTGTCCATTGCCGTCACGGCGATTACGCTCCTGTTCTCTCCCGCATGGATGGCGGTGATGCACCGGGTCGAAGCGATTGCGATGGAGAACTACTCGTCCTACCGCGCTGCGCTTTCGGAGGCCTATGCCGCCGAGATCGGCAATGTGGAGGAGGGGATGTGGTGGCTGAAAGTGCGCTATCGCGCCGGCCGCATCGCACGGCGTAAAACGAAGGCGGCAGCGAGCAGACGAAATGTCTCATCCGCGGTGGCGGAGGCCGAGCCGGTCGGCCCGCTGGCGGATATCGATACAGCGAAGAAGGGCTGAGCCCGGATCAGTTGGTGACGGGGATCTTCAGCGTCAGCGGCTGGCCGTCGCCACCCTTGCCGCCCTGGAATTTCGCCACGGCGAGGAAGGTGACCGCGTTGCCGGAGAAGCGGCGCGGATCTGGGGCGGCGGTTCTGGAAAAGCCTTTCGTGTAAACCGTCGTCGGCGCTTCGCGCAGCGCGTTCTGGATGAAGGCCGGGCGTTCCGTCAGGCGACCGTGATCGGTGACCGAGAGTTGCGCCGTCGTCCAGGTTCCGTAGCGCGCCGGGTCGATCTGGTCCGCCGGTACGAGCCGGGAGGCGGCTGCGTTCTGCGTGGAAGCGGTGTGAAGGCTGGGACGCGGCGCTTTCAGGGTCGTCTCGACACCTGTGTCGTAGACGGGAGCGGGTCTGGCCTCGGTGCTTGCACGCGCTCCCGGCACGGGAACAGCCTGTTCGCCTGGCGTGATGGCTTCGACGGAGGCGCGTTGCGGGCTTTGCGGTACGGGAAGCGCGGCGACCTCGATTTTCGGCCCCGCAAGCCGTTCCGGGCGCGGCGCGGAGGCGGGAAGCGGTATATCGAGCGCCGCGAGGTCGAGATCGGCCTTGCGCGCCGAGTTGATTAATTCCTCCACCTCGTCGGCAGATGCACGCGCGTTGGTCGCGCCGTTCAGCGCGGCCTCGATATCGGCGGCGGAGCGGCGCGTGGAAGCGGGTTCGCGCTGCAGGCTGGCGACCTGTACGCCCGGGCGAGGACGCGGTGTCGGAACCGACGGGGCGGCGTCCGGCTGGACGAGTGCCGTTGCCGTCGGGATGTTGGCCGGGGGAACGGGTGCAGCGGGCGCCTCGGCGAGCCTTTCGACCGCGGTTTCGGCTGCGGCGAGCGGAATGGCGGGCTCGGGTCGCGGAGCAAATTGCGGCAGGGGCATTTCGCGCGGGACCAGCGCCGCCATGAGGCTTCCGGGTGTTTCGCGTACCGGTGCGGGGGCGCTGGGCTGTGGTGTCGCGCGGCGCGGTGCGGGAGCTGCCGGAGCGGCATCACGGTCGTCGTTTCCGCCGCCGCCGAAAAGGCCGGCCAGCAATCCGCCGCCGCCTCCACCGCTACGGCCGCCCGAAACGATCGCCGTCGCCTGGCCCTTGCGCTTGCGTTCCTTGTAGGCGGCGAGCGCCTGATTGTAGCCGGGCAGGGGCTTGCCGTCGGGCGGCAGGTGCAAGGTTCCGCCCTTGGGGAATACACGGGTGAGCTCCGAGCGGCTCATGCGCGGCCATGCGCGGACGCTGCCGGTATCGAAATGCACGAAAGGAGAGCCGGATTTCGGATAGTATCCGACGCCGCCGCCCTGAAGCTTGAAGCCGATCTCGCGCAGCTTGGAGAGCTTGACGCCGGGGATATAGAAATCCATCGCCTTGCCGACCATGTGCTGGCTTTTCTTGGCCTGACCGCCGCGGGTTCGGCGCAGCATTTCGTTGGTCGCCGGCGAACGGTAGGCCGAGACGACGTGGATGTAATCCCTGGCGCCTGACATCTGATAGGCTTCCCAGATGATGTCGAAGAGCTGGGGGTCCATCTTCGTCGGTTCGTTGCGACGCCAGTCGCGCAGGAAGCGATTCAGCTTGTTAAGCCCGCTCTGGATATAGCGCCCGTCCTTCTTGAAGGTGATCTCGGCGCGTTCCTTGGTATGGATGTAGTAGAGTTTCAGCGTGCGCGTTTCGGCCTGTGCGGAGGCGAATGCCGTCAACATGAGGGGCAAAGCCAGACAAGACATGACCGCCGCGTGCCAGAACGCACGCGCGACCCAGCGACCGGGCCTTGCCGCCTGATTTGTCTTCCGGAACCTCAAAACACATCAACCTGTAAATACAGCAACGCCCCGGAGGCTAGCGGAAACATGGTTAACCGCTTGTTAGCGTGGTGATCGCACCGATAGCCGGTAAAATCCAGTCGGAAACCTTGCGAAAGGGCAATCTGCACCACGTATCCCCGGTGTTCCCCCGATATCTGGCCCTGATGATCGGAAAATGCGGTGATACGATGGCAAGACAGTGCGGGTCGAAACCCGTAAAACTTCATGGTTACCAATTGCATATGTGCAATGGGCGGGACCTGCAGGATACGCGGCGGGTGGTTACTCGGCGGCCAGTTCGGCCTGGTCGAGATTATATTCCTTGAGCTTGCGATAAAGCGTCGAGCGGCCGATTCCGAGCCGGCGGGCGACCTCGCTCATCTGACCACCGTAATGGTCAATCGCGAAGGCGATTGCCTCGGCTTCGAGTTCGACCAGCGGACGGACGTTGCCGGTGCTGTCGAGAATGCGCAGCATGTCCGCCGATTGCGCTGGTTCGCGCCAGACTGAATTCGCGCTGCCGGCGGGGCTGGACAGGGCGCTGTCCAGAGGAGGCGTGGAGGCGAGAGTTTCCCTGCCGCCGGTACCGGAAAGCTCTTCGGGATCGATGCCGTGTACCTGGGCCTGTATCTGCGGGAAATCAGATACCTGGAGGGTCTTGCCGTCGCAAAGGACCATCGCCCTGAAAACGGCATTCTGAAGCTGCCTGATGTTCCCCGGCCAGTCATGGGCCTGGAGCAGCGCCAGCGCTTCCGGCGATATTCCGCGCGCGCGGAAGCTGCGTTGCTCGCGCCTGTACATCTCGATGAAATGATGAACCAGTTGGGGAATGTCGGTATCGCGCTGGCGAAGAGCGGGCACCAGAATGGGAAAGACATTGAGCCGGTAGAACAGGTCCTCGCGGAATCGCCCGGCCTTGATGGCTGCGATCAGGTCGCGATTGGTCGCCGAGATGAAACGGATATCGACCTTTCTGATTGTGCGCGATCCGACGGGTTCGATTTCACCTTCCTGGATGGCGCGCAGCAGCTTGACCTGCGCTTCCAGGGGGAGTTCGCCGATCTCGTCGAGGAACAATGTGCCGCCATTGGCCTCGACGAATTTGCCGGTGTGCTTTTCCGTCGCGCCTGTGAACGCACCCTTCTCGTGACCGAACAGGATGCTCTCTATCAGATTCTCCGGAATCGCGCCGCAATTGACGACGACGAAAGGCTTGTTCGAGCGGATGCTCTCGGCCTGGATCGCGCGGGCGATCAGTTCCTTGCCGGTGCCGGAATCGCCCTCGATCAGGACGGGTATGTCGCTGGCGGCCGCCTTGCGCATCAGGGCGCGAACGCGGTCCATTGCCTCGCTGCCGGCGATCATCCTGTGCCGGGCGGATGCGCCATTTTCGCCCGCGTCACGGGTCTGGCGCGTCTTGACTTTGATCGCGGCTTCGAGCGCGCTTTTCAGCCGTTCGGGCGAGACCGGCTTGACGAGGAAATCGAATGCGCCGGCCCGCATCGCGGAGATGACCACATCGATGCCGCCCTGCGCAGTGAGAACGATGACGGGGGTTTCGATGTCGCGCTCGCGCATCGCGCGCATGATGGTAAGGCCATCGATATCCGGCATGACGAGGTCGAGCAGGACGGCGTCGATTTGCGCGTCCGGATCGGTGATGGCGTCGAGCGCCTTTGCGCCGCCATCGACCACGCTGGACGAATAGCCGAGGCGTCCAACCGCAGCCTCGATCAGGCGGCGCTGGACAGGATCGTCATCGGCTATGAGGATATGCGCACTCATCGCTTGAATGGCTTCGTACCTTTAGTATGTTCCGGTAGCAGGCACCCGGATTTTCTCCTGTGCGCCAGGTTGGCACATATATCTCAAGGGCGGGCTAAGCCTGCCGGTCAAAGTTTAACGATCGCCGGGCATTTGCCGGCGGACAAGCGGGGCAGATCCATGATTCTTCATTCGACCTTTCTGCGGGAAGACCTTGCGAGTCGATCACCCGCCGAGGGCGCGGCAGCGGCACAGTTCGGCGATCTGCCGGAATGGAACCTCGGCGATCTCTATCCCTCGATCGATGCGCCGGAACTGAAGGACGATCTCGAACGCGCCGCCGCCGAGGCGGTCGCGTTCTCCGATACATGGAAAGGCAAGCTGTCGCTTGCCGCCGGAAACGGATCTCTCGGCAAGGCAATCGCGGCATTCGAGCAACTGGAGGAACTGCTTGGGCGGATCATGGCGTTTGCGAGCCTGACCTATGCCGGCGAGACGGCCAATCCGGCCAAGGCCAAGTTCTACGGGGACATGCAGCAGCAGCTCACCGACATCAGTTCGAACCTTCTGTTCTTCGCGCTTGAGCTGAACCGGATCGAGGACGAAGCGCTCGAGCGTGCCCTTTCCGAAGACGATTTGCTGGCGCACTACCGGCCTTGGGTGGAGGATCTGCGCAAGGAAAAGCCCTACCAGCTCGAGGATCGCGTCGAACAATTGTTCCATGAGAAGTCGCTGACGGGACGCGGCGCTTTCAACCGGCTCTTCGACGAGACGATGACGGCGCTCCGCTTCACCGTGGACGGCGAGGAGCTTGCGATCGAGTCGACGCTCAATCTCTTGCAGGACCATGACCGGGCGCGGCGCGAAAAGGGCTTCCACGCCCTGACGGAGACCTTCGGCAAGAACCTGTCGACCTTCACGTTGATCACCAACACGCTTGCGAAGGACAAGGAGATTTCTGACCGCTGGCGCGGCTTCCAGGACATCGCCGACAGCCGGCACCTTGCCAATCGTGTTGAACGCGAGGTTGTCGATGCGCTGACGGAAGCGGTGCGCGATGCCTATCCGCGCATTTCACACCGCTACTACGCGATGAAGGCGAAATGGCTCGGGCTGGACGTGCTTGAAGCCTGGGACCGCAATGCGCCTCTGCCCGAGACGCCGCAGGCGACAATCGGCTGGGAAGATGCCCGAAACACCGTGCTTTCGGCCTATGGCGCGTTTTCGCCCGAGATGGCGGATATCGCGCGCCGCTTCTTCGACAAGTCGTGGATCGACGCGCCAGCGCGTCCGGGCAAGGCTCCGGGTGCGTTCGCGCATCCGACGGTGCCGTCCGCCCATCCCTATGTGCTGCTCAACTACATGGGCAAGCCGCGCGATGTGATGACGCTCGCCCATGAACTCGGGCATGGCGTGCATCAGGTCCTGGCCGGCGAACAGGGCGCGCTGATGGCGCAGACGCCGCTGACGCTGGCCGAGACGGCATCGGTGTTCGGCGAGATGCTGACCTTCCGCTCGATGCTCGACAGCACCACCGAGAAGCGCGAGCGCAAGGCAATGCTGGCCCAGAAGGCGGAAGACATGATCAATACGGTCATCCGCCAGATCGCCTTCTACCAGTTCGAGCGCAAGGTCCACACGGAACGGCGAAACGGCGAACTGACTTCCGATCAGATCGGAGAGCTATGGATGAGCGTGCAGGGCGAGAGCCTCGGGCCGGCCATCCGTTTGCCGGCGGGCTACGAGACCTTCTGGACCTACATTCCGCATTTCATCCACTCGCCTTTCTATGTCTACGCTTATGCCTTCGGCGATTGCCTCGTGAACTCGCTCTACGCGGTCTACCAGGACGCCGAGTCCGGCTTCCAGGCGAAGTATTTCGACATGTTGCGCGCCGGCGGCACCAAGCACCACTCGGAGCTGCTGGCGCCTTTCGGGCTCGACGCATCGGACCCGGCCTTCTGGTCCAGGGGCCTGTCGGTCATCGAGGGCATCATCGACGAACTGGAAGCAACCGACGCGTGAGGCCGACAGGGTGACGAGGCCGGTCCATACGCCCTATGACGGTTCGGCAACGCCGTTCACGATCGGGCTGAAGCCGTTCGATGTGAACGACTGGATCGAGCCGGAAGACGACCTCGAAACCTATCTCGCCGAGAAGGAACGGCTTTTCGCAAGCGTTCCGGAACGTGTCTTCATGGCGCGTTCCGATACGGTCGCGGCGCAAGGCGAAGTGCTCGATGCACTCGTCCGCTACCTGCCGGATCGCTTTCCGGCCGCCTATCGCCATGAAGGTACGGAACTGGTCATTGGCGACGGGCGCCGCCGCGTGCGCCTCGATCCCGACGATCCGGCGCCGCTGAGGACTGCATCTATGCTGGTGCCGGAAGATCTGGTGCTGATGCGCAAATTCGACGACGGATGGCGGCTCGTCGCGGCGTCGCTCTGTTTTCCCTCGTCATGGTCACTGGCGGAGAAATTCGACAGGCCGCTCCAGATTATCCACACCACCGTTCCGGCTTTCGGGCCGGGCACGCGCACGGCCGGACTGATCGAACGAATCTTCGACAGCCTCAAGATCGAGTTGCCGGTCGAACGGATGAGCTGGTCGTTGCAGGAAAACGCCGATCTGTATCATCCGCGCTCGAAGAACCAGCGTGACGAGGCGACCGAGGAACAGGGCGGCTTCCTCGCCGGACAACCGGTCGAAACCGTCTATCTGAGGGTGGAACGCCAGACGCTGCGCAAGATGCCGGTCTCGGGCGACATCCTGTTCACGATCCGCATTCATCTCGACCCGCTGTCGATCCTGCCGCGCCATCCGGCCAGACAGGATCTTGCTCGTGGGTTGGAGAAGCAGCTCGCGGCGCTGAATGCCGAGCAGCTTGCCTACAAGGGGCTTGCGGAAGGCCTCGAACGACTCGTCGGGTGGCTCCGCGACCAGGCGAGCGGGTAAAGAAAAGGCCGGCTCCGTGAGGGCCGGCCTGTTTCCGATTCTGCGCGGACGATCACTCCGGCAGGATGCGAACCGCGCCCTTGTCGGCGGAAGCGGCAAAGGCGGCATAGGCCTTGAGCGCCGTGGTGACGTTGCGTTTGCGCGGTGCCGAAGGCTTCCAGCCAATGGCGTCCTGCTCGCTGCGGCGCTTGTCCAGTTCGGCGTCCGAAACCGCGAGATTGATCGTGCGGTTGGGGATATCGATCTCGATCGTGTCGCCTTCGCGCACCAGACCGATTGCGCCGCCATTCGCCGCTTCCGGCGAGGCGTGGCCGATGGAGAGACCGGATGTTCCGCCCGAGAAACGCCCATCGGTGATCAGCGCGCAGGCCTTTCCGAGGCCTTTCGACTTCAGATAGCTGGTCGGATACAGCATCTCCTGCATCCCGGGGCCACCCTTCGGGCCTTCATAGATGATAACCACGACATCGCCGGCCTTGATCTCGTTCGACAGGATTGCCTTGACCGCCGCATCCTGGCTTTCGAAGACGCGGGCCGGACCCGTGAATTTCAGGATCGACTCATCGACGCCGGCCGTCTTCACGATACAGCCGTCGAGCGCGATGTTGCCTTTCAGGACGGCGAGGCCGCCATCCTTTGAGAACGGATGCTCGACCGAGCGGATGACGCCGTTCTCGCTGTCAGTATCCAGGTCTTTCCAGCGCGCTTCCTGGCTGAAGGCGACCTGGGTCGGCACGCCGCCCGGCGCGGCGCTAAAGAAGGTGCGCACGTCTTCGCTGTTGGTACGCCTGATGTCCCAGCGGTCGAGCGCGTCGCCGATCGTCGCCGAATGGACGGTCGGGCAGTCGCGATTGATCAATTCGCCGCGGTCGAGTTCGCCGAGGATGCGCATGATGCCGCCCGCGCGGTGGACATCCTCCATGTGAACGTCGGCCTTGGCCGGCGCCACTTTGGAAAGGCACGGGACATTGCGCGACAGACGGTCGATATCGTCCAGCGTGAAGTCCACCTCGCCCTCATGGGCGGCGGCCAGGATGTGCAGCACCGTGTTGGTCGATCCGCCCATGGCGATATCGAGCGCCATGGCGTTTTCGAAGGCCGCTTTTGAGGCGATATTGCGCGGCAGGACGCTGTCGTCCTCCTGCTCGTAGTAGCGGCGGGCGATATCCACGATCAGATGCCCGGCCTCGACAAACAGTCGCTTGCGATCGGCATGCGTGGCAAGCGTCGAGCCGTTGCCCGGAAGCGACAGGCCCAACGCCTCGGTGAGGCAGTTCATCGAGTTGGCGGTGAACATGCCCGAACACGACCCACAGGTCGGACATGCGGAGCGCTCGATGGCCTGGACCTCGTCGTCTGTCACCTTGTCGTCGGCGGCGGCGACCATGGCGTCGATCAGGTCGAGCGCCTTGGTCTTGCCATTCAAAACGACCTTGCCCGCTTCCATGGGACCGCCGGAGACGAAGACGGCCGGGATGTTGAGGCGCATCGCCGCATTCAGCATGCCGGGCGTGATCTTGTCGCAGTTGGAGATGCAGACCATTGCGTCGGCGCAATGCGCATTGACCATGTATTCGACCGAGTCGGCGATGATCTCGCGGCTCGGCAGCGAATAGAGCATGCCGTCATGGCCCATGGCGATGCCGTCATCGACCGCGATCGTGTTGAATTCCTTGGCAACACCACCGGCCGCCTCGATTTCGCGGGCGACCAACTGGCCCATGTCCTTGAGGTGGACGTGGCCGGGCACGAACTGCGTGAAGGAGTTGACGACCGCAATGATCGGTTTGCCGAAGTCGCCGTCCTTCATGCCCGTGGCGCGCCACAGTCCGCGGGCGCCGGCCATGTTGCGGCCGTGGGTGGTTGTGCGTGAACGATAGGCGGGCATGTCGATATCCTGTTCCTGCGTTTGATTGTCGGGGGGCAAATAGCGCGGATTTGCCGTTTCAGAAAGCCCTGCTGTTGGTATTCGCGGAGCGGAACCAAACCGGGCGACGGCCTTTTCCCTTTATTATGACAGTCTGGTGTGGTTTAGCGGCAGTCCATCAAGAGGCTTTGCAAGAGTTGGAGAATGGTTCGGATGGCGAGTGAAACCTGGCCCGTATACGGCGAAATCACGGGACCGGTCGTGATGATCGGCTTTGGCTCTATCGGGCGTGGCACGGTGCCGTTGATCGAACGGCATTTCTCCTATGACAAGGATCGCTTCACCGTCATCGAGCCGCGCGACATCGAAGCCGACCGCGCCCTAATGGAGCAGCACGGGCTGCGTCACGTTCAGGTGGCGCTCAACGAAGACAATTACAAGGAAGTTCTCGGGCCGCTTCTGACCGAAGGCGAAGGTCGTGGTTTCTGCGTCAACCTTTCCGTCGACACGTCGTCGCTCGACATCATGAAATACTGCCGCAAGCTGGGCGTTCTCTATATCGACACCGTCGTCGAGCCGTGGCTCGGCTTTTATTTCGACGAAAAGGCCGACAACTCCACGCGCACCAACTACGCCCTTCGCGAGACCGTCCGCCGGGAGAAGAAAAAGAACCCCGGCGGCACGACGGCCGTCTCCTGTTGCGGGGCCAATCCGGGCATGGTGTCCTGGTTCGTCAAGCAGGCGCTCGTCAATCTCGCCAAGGACAGCGGTCTCGAATTCACCGAGCCAAAGCCGGAGGATCGCGAAGGCTGGGCGAAGCTGATGAAAAAGGCGGGCGTCAAGGGGATCCACATCGCGGAGCGCGATACGCAACGCTCCAAGACGCCGAAGGAACCGGACGTCTTCTCCAACACATGGTCGGTCGAAGGCTTCATCGCGGAGGGCCTGCAGCCGGCCGAACTCGGCTGGGGCACGCATGAAACCTGGAAGCCGAAGAATGCCCGCAAACACAAGAAAGGCTGCAAGTCTGCGATCTGGCTCGATCAGCCGGGCGCCGCGACGCGCGTGCGCACCTGGTGTCCAACGCCAGGTGCGCAATACGGCTTTCTGGTGACACATAACGAGGCGATCTCGATTTCGGATTTTTTCACCGCGCACAACCGGAAGGGCGAGGTCACGTTCAGGCCGACCTGTCATTACGCCTATCATCCCTGCAACAACGCGGTACTGTCGCTGCACGAAATGTTCGGGCAGGCCGGCAAGGCGCAATCGCGATTCGAGGTGATGGAGGAGGACCAGCTTGTCGATGGTATCGACGAGTTGGGCGTGCTTCTCTACGGCCACAAGAAGAACGCCTACTGGTTCGGATCGCAGCTTTCGGTCGAGGAAACGCGGGAGATCGCGCCCTATCAGAACGCGACCGGCCTGCAGGTCACATCGGCAGTTTTGGCCGGCATGGTCTGGGCGCTCGAAAACCCGGAAGCCGGCATCGTGGAAGCCGACGAGATGGACTACCGGCGGTGCCTTGAAGTGCAATTGCCCTATCTCGGCCCGGTGAAAGGCTATTACTCCGACTGGACGCCGCTGTCCGACCGGCCGGGCTTCTTCCCGGAGGACATCGACACGTCCGATCCGTGGCAGTTCCGCAACATTCTTGTTCACTGACCGACAGACACTGTGACATAGCGATAGTTTTCGCGACTTCACGTATAGTAAAAATGCCGTATATTAAGACAACCGATTCCCAAGCGAGGTGCACAATGCTCTCCCGTCACATGATCAAGGCCGGTGCTTTCGGCGCCACTCTCATCGCGCTGACAACACTTGCCGGCTGCGTCATGGACGCACCGGGCGGTGGCGGGCGTTTTGCCATGCGCTCGGGTCCGGCCGAAGGAAACTGGGGCGATCCCGGCGGCAATATCGCCGCGACCTTCAGGAACGGCAGCTTCACGGCCGTGGCGACCGACACCGGCAACAAGTCGGCGCAGGGGAGCTACAACTACACCGGCTCCAATTCCCTTTCGCTCGATTATCTCGCGATCGTGCGGGGCGAGCGTATCCAGGCGAATTGCCTGCTGGTCGCGGGCAGCAGTTCAATGAACTGCACCGAAAACACCGGTCGCCAGTTCTCGCTGGTGCGGCGGGGCTGACCCGCCAACCGGCCGCCTTCCATTCACGGCTTCGGCGAATTGTCCCGCGGGCGCGGAATTCGCCTCGAAACGCCTTGCCAAGCGGTGCGCGCGGTGAAAACATTGCGGGCAACGGCCGGCTTCGTTCAATCGTTACATCGCGATGCAATGAGTCGGCCGCACGGCGCTGCAAGCCCCGCGCGCCTACCGACCAGGGAGTATGAAATGAACCGAATTCTGAAACTTGCCACGCTCAGCGTCTCCGCACTGGCGATCGGAACGGCAACGGCCAGCGCCGACTACGAGTTGAACATCATCCACATCAACGACCTGCACAGCCGCATCGAGTCCATCAACAAGTATGATTCGACCTGCTCGGCGGACGACGAGGCTGAAGGCGCGTGCTTTGGCGGCGTTGCGCGACTGGTGACCGCCGCGGCAGCCGCGCGCGAACGTGTCGGCGACGGCAACCTGCTTTTCCTCAACGCAGGCGACAATTTCCAGGGCTCCCTTTTCTACACGACCTACAAGGGCGAGGTTGAGGCCGAGTTCCTGAACAAAATGGGCACCGACGTCATGACGATCGGCAACCACGAGTTCGATGACGGCGAAGAGGGCCTCGCGCCCTTCCTCGAGAAAATCGATTTTCCGGCGATATCGGCGAACGTCGTTGCCGACGGCGCATCCGCGCTTGCCGACAAGATTCCGGCCTATGTGATCATCGAGAAGGGTGGCGAGAAAATCGGTATTGTCGGTGCGGTTGCCAACGACACCGGCGAACTCTCCTCTCCCGGCGAGCATGTTCTGATCGCAGAGGATGTCGAGAAGATCACTGCCGCAGTCGAAGAATTGACCGGCGAGGGCGTCAACAAGGTGATCGCGCTGACCCATGTGGGCTATCCGCGCGATCTGGCGGCGATCGCGAAGATCCCGGGCGTGGACGTGGTTGTTGGAGGTCACACCAACACGTTCTTGTCGAACACGGCCGAAGGCGCCGCCGGACCGTACCCGACATGGGTCGACAATCCGGACGGCTACAAGGTGCCGGTCGTGCAGGCCTATGCCTACTCGAAGTATCTCGGCGATCTGAAGGTCGTGTTCTCCGATGAAGGCGTCGTGACGGAAGCGACCGGCGAGCCCATCGTGATGGATGCATCCGTGACACCCGACCAGGAATCGCTGGACCGTATCGCCGAACTGGCTGCGCCGATCGAGGAACTGAAAGGGAAGGTCATCGGCGATTCGGCGGACGCAATCGAGGGCAACCGCGATGTTTGCCGCGCCATGGAATGTTCCATGGGTAACCTCGTTGCCGATGCGATGCTCGATCGGGTGAAGGATCAGGGCGTCCAGATCGCGATCCAGAACGGCGGAGGGCTGCGCGCCTCCATCGACGCCGGCGAGGTGACGATGGGCGAAGTTCTTACCGTTCTTCCGTTCCAGAACACCCTGGCGACTTTCCAGCTCAAGGGTTCGGACGTGCTGGTCGCGCTGGAAAACGGCGTCAGTCAGGTCGAGGATGGTGGCGGACGTTTCCCGCAGGTTGCCGGGTTGAAGTTCACGTTCGACACCTCCAAGGAACCGGGTTCGCGTATCTCCGATGTGATGGTTGCGGATGCGAGCGGCGCGTTTGCACCAATCGATGCGGAAGCGACCTACGGGGTTGTGTCCAACAACTTCATGCGTTCCGGCGGCGACGGTTACTCGGTGTTCGCGGATAGCGGCATGAATGCCTATGACTACGGTCCGGGTCTCGAAACCGTGGTCGCGGACTATGTCGCCGCCAACAGCCCGTATGAGCCCTACACGGATGGCCGTATCACCGTCGCCGAGGCGATGGCGGATGAGGCAGCCATGGAAGAAGAGCCGGCAATGGAAGAAGCGGCCGAGGAACCGGCTGCGGAAGAAGCCGCGACCGAGGAAACCGCGACCGAGGAGCCGGCGGCCGACGTGAATGTCGAAGTGCCGGAAACCTCGCTTGGCGCAGGCGCGCTTTCGACCGAACCGCCGATGGTTGAGTCCGAAGAGATGGCCGAAACCGAAGAAATGGCTGAAACAGAGGAAATGGCGGAGACCGAGGAGTTGTCCGAGGGCGAGGCCATGATGGAAGAGACCAAGCACACGATCGTGCGTGGCGACAATTTCTGGGATCTCGCCCGGAAATATTATGGCGACGCGACGATGTGGACCAAGATCGCCGAGGCCAATCCCGATATGGACTCCTCCGATCTCGATATCGGTGCCGAACTGGTCATCCCGAAATAAGCTCTGCTTTCTTCGCACATTCGAAGGCGCGGGAAATTCCCGCGCCTTTTTCGTTTGAAGCGCGGATTGACGCATGTCCCGGCATTGAATTTGCGCGGGTCGCGGCTAAGTTCCGGCCAAAGGAAAGCGGCCATGAACATGAAAACGACAATCGATCGTGACGAAGCGAGGGCCGTCGGGCCGCTGCCGGCAGATCATCCGCCCGTGAAAATCCAGAAGGTCGGCGTCCTGCTCGTCAATCTTGGCACACCGGACGCCACGGACTACGCCTCCATGCGGCGGTATCTGAAGGAATTCCTGACAGACAAACGCGTGATCGAGTGGCCAAAGGCGCTGTGGTATCCGATCCTGTTCGGTATCGTGCTCAATACGAGGCCGGGCAAGGTCGGCAAGGCCTATGAGCAGATCTGGAACAAGGATCTCGACGAGAGCTACCTGCGCACCTATACGCGCTCACAGGCGGAAAAGCTTGGCGCGGCTCTGTCAGGTCATCCGGAAATCGTGACGGACTGGGCGATGCGCTACGGCAATCCGTCGATCGATTCCCGCATGACCGGGCTGCGCGATGCGGGTTGCGACCGCATCCTCATCTTTCCGCTTTATCCGCAATATTCCGCCGCGACGACAGCGACGGTGAACGACAAGACGTTCGAATCGCTGATGGCGACGCGCTTCATGCCGGCGATTCGCACCGTCCCGGCCTATCACGACGAGCCGGTCTATATCGAGGCGCTGGCCCGATCGATCGAAGCGCATTTTGAGACGCTTGATTTCGTGCCCGAGAAGGTGATCGCCTCCTATCACGGCATTCCCCAAAGCTATTTCAAGCGCGGTGATCCGTATCACTGCCACTGCCAGAAAACCTCGCGGCTGCTCGAAAAGCGGCTTGGCTGGGAAAAAGGACGTTTGTTGACCTGTTTCCAGTCGCGTTTCGGGCCGGAGGAGTGGTTGCAGCCTTACACCGACAAGACGATCGAGAAACTCGCCCAGGAAGGCGTGAAATCGCTTGCCGTTTTCAATCCGGGTTTCGTTTCCGACTGCCTGGAGACGCTGGAGGAAATCGCGGGCGAGGGCGGCGAGATCTTCCACGAGAATGGCGGCAAGAACTTCACCCATATCCCTTGCCTCAACGATTCCGATGACGGCATGGCCGTGATCGAGGCACTGGTTCGTCGCGAATTGCAGGGGTGGATCTAGGCGCGCCCGACCGGATCGGATTCCGTTGCATTTGTAAGGGCTGATTTACAACCCCATATTACAAGGGCTCGGGGTTAATGCCATTTGCGGCGTCTGGAGGGCTCTATGTTCGGTCTCGATATTGCCATCGCGGTTTTCGCCGCGCTTGTCGTCATCATCCTTTTCGCGGCGATCAAGACCGTACCGCAGGGATTTGCCTACACGGTGGAGCGTTTCGGACGCTACACGCGCACACTTGAGCCCGGGCTCAATATTATCGTGCCATTCTTCGATCGCATCGGCTCGAAGATGAACATGATGGAGCAGGTGCTGGACGTACCGACGCAGGTCGTGATCACCCGCGACAATGCTTCCGTGGAGGCGGACGGCGTCTGCTTTTACCAAGTGCTGAACGCGCCGAAGGCGGCTTATCAGGTTTCGGGGTTGGAAAACGCCATCCTCAACCTGACAATGACCAATATCCGTTCGGTGATGGGTTCGATGGATCTGGACGAATTGCTCTCGAACCGCGATGCGATCAACACGAAGCTGCTGCATGTCGTCGACGAAGCGGCGAGCCCGTGGGGTATCAAGATCACCCGTATCGAGATCAAGGATATCAATCCGCCGGCCGACCTCATCGCGTCGATGGGCCGGCAGATGAAGGCGGAGCGCGACAAACGCGCCGAGATTCTGGAGGCCGAAGGTGCACGGCAGGCGCAGATCCTGCGCGCCGAGGGCATGAAGCAGTCGGCGATCCTGAAGGCCGAGGGCGAGCGCGAAGCCGCCTACCGCGAGGCCGAGGCCCGCGAACGCCTTGCCGAGGCGGAAGCGAATGCGACTCGGTCGGTGTCCGAAGCCATTGCGGGCGGTTCGACCCAGGCGATCAACTACTTCGTCGCCCAGAAATACACCGAGGCGCTGCAGACAATCGGCTCGGCGCCGAACCAGAAGATCGTCATGTTGCCGATGGAGGCAGCCTCGCTGATCGGTTCGCTTGGCGGAATCGGGGCGATCGCCAAGGAAGTGTTCGGCGACAGAGCGCTTGAGGAAGCACGCGGGCGTGCCGCGCCGCCGACGGTTCCGCCGGTTCCCGGACGGCAGTGACGGGCGGGCGCCAAGATGATCCTCGAAACAATACGGGAATTCGGCGGCTGGAGCTGGGTCATTCTCGGTTTTGTCCTGCTCGGGCTCGAGATTCTTGCGCCTGGCATTTTCTTTCTATGGCTTGGCGCGGCGGCGCTGGTAATCGGCGCGATCTCGCTGATGGTCTGGGGACTGGGCGCGGAACTCTGGGTCTGGCAGGTGCAGGTGCTCGGCTTCCTGATCCTGTCGCTCGTGCTCGCCTATGCGGGTCGGTCGTGGATATCGCGCAACGAGGTCGAGAGCGATGAGCCGACGCTGAACGACCGGGTCGCGCAATTGGTCGGCCAAATCGCCACGCTGGAACAGCCGATCGTCAACGGCGTCGGCCGTGTTCGATTGGGCGACACGCTTTGGCGGGTCAGTGGCGAGGACATGCCGGCAGGGACGAGGGTGCGCATTCGTGGCGGCAATTCCGACCGCCTGGACGTCGAAAGCGTCTAGGCGACCGAGAGCTGGCGAGCAACATCGGCGTAATCGACCGGTTTTGACAGAATCGCAAAGGGTCCGGGCGCGTGGCCGATGATCTCCCCGCGGCTGCGGCCTGTCACGAAAGCGTAGGGAATATCCGACCCATACACCTGTTCGGCGATGCAGAGGCTCGTCTCGTCGCCGAGATCGAAATCGAGAATCGCAACGCGGATCTCGTGAGCTTTCAACAAGTCCATCGCGGTATCCGTATTGTAGGCGAGCAGGCACGCGAAACCCGCGATGGTCAGCGTATCTTCGGCGTCGAGCGCGATCAGGGGATCGTCCTCGACAAGCAATACCGGTAGTTTTTCGCGTGTGTTGGTCATGACAGGCTAATGACCGAGATACAGTTTGGTTGCCAGTGACGTGTCCCAAACCCGGAATTCCGGCCAAATCCGCGCGGTTTGGTAAACGCGCCGTTAAGCATGCCGCGGACGCGCATCGGCGTAGCCCGTCAGGCGACGCCGATGCGAAGGAGGTCGTGGAAATGCACGACGCCGACCGGCCTTGCGCCTTCGACCACGATCAGCGCCGAAATGTTGTGGCGATTGAGCAGTTCCATGGCGGTCGCCGCCAGGGTCTGTTCCGTTACGGTCTTCGGTGAAGGCGTCATGATGTCATCAACCGTATGACCGGTAAGGTCGCGTTCGATATTGCGGGCCAGGTCGCCGTCGGTGAAGATGCCGACAAGGTTGCCGGACCCGTCGGTGATGCCGACGCAGCCGACGCGCTTCTCGGCGAGTACATGAACAGCCTGCGCCATGGGCGTTCCCAGCGGGACCAGCGGGACTTTGCTGCCGACATGCATGATCTCGCCGACATGGGTCAGGTTCGCGCCGAGCTTGCCGCCCGGGTGAAAGGTGTGGAAGTCCGTCGCGCTGAAGCCGCGGCTTTCGAGCAGCGCGACCGAGATCGCGTCGCCCAGCGCGAGTTGCATCAGCGTCGAGGTGGTCGGGGCAAGCCCGTGCGGGCAGGCCTCGTCCGATTTCGGCAGAATGAGAACGATGTCCGCCTCGCGCGCCAGCGTTGATTGCTCGCCGGACGTCATCGCGATCAGGGGAATTTCGAAGCGGCGCGAATAGCGCAATATGCCGCTCAGTTCCTGTGTTTCTCCCGACCATGACATGGCGATGATCGCGTCGTCGCGGGCGATCATGCCAAGGTCGCCATGATTGGCCTCGGCGGGATGCACAAAAAAGGCGGGCGTGCCCGTCGAGGCAAGCGTCGCCGCCATTTTCGAGCCGATATGACCGCTCTTGCCGACGCCGGTCACGATGACCCGACCCTTGATGCCGTTGATTGTTTTGATGGCAGCCAGGAATGATTCGCCGAGCCCGTTTCCAATGGCCTCGGCCAGTGCGGACAGGCCCTTTTGCTGAAAGGCCAGTGTCTGCAGGGCGGAAGCGATCGGCTTTTCGACGGGTTCCAACAAATGCGCTTTGCTGCTCATTGCCGTTCGCTACTCCACCGCCGGGATTTTGTCCATGAGGGATGCGCCGGGCCTGGGCAAACGCGCCCGTAATCCCGTGGAAACGCGTCTCGTTCCTAAGGTTTCGTTAACCACCGACGTTTAGGTTTCGGTAAGGAAAACGAGGTGATTGGCCGTGCGGACGGTCCTGTTCGAAAAAGACTGTGGCCGGACATTCGTTCCGGCGCGATTCGCGCTGTCGCTCGCAACAGGCGGGTTGGGGCTTTGCCTGTGCGCGCCGGTCTTTGCGCAAGACCTCGGAGGCCTGCGCGGCGTGTCAGGAGACGATACGGCGCAGGGCGTTGCGGAGCCGGACGCCGCAAGTGGCGATCCCGATATCATTCTGCCTGACGACGATGCCGTCTTTTCGCCGACGCGAGCATTGCCCGTGTCGGCCGTCGGTCCGTTGCAGACCGGAAGCGTCAGGGAAGAGGGAAATCCCTATGCGGCGCTGGGTAAACCGCTCGGAAGTTTCGTCTTGCGCTCGACCCTCGATCTTGGCCTCAACGGCAAACGCGAGTCGGGCTCGAACACCTTATCCGGCGAGGGATCGCTTCAACTCGACCTCGAGTCCGACTGGTCTCGGCATGCGTTGGACATTTCCGCCTTCGGACGGCTGCAGCGCGGGTTGAGCGGGGACGATACGCTCGAACCCGAGGGCACGATCAACGCGACCGGACGGCTGGATATCGGCGCCTCGACGACACTGACCGGTAGGTTGGGCTACAGCTACGCGCTGGACGACCCGCAATCGGCCGCTTTCATCGCGGCCACCGATCCCGGGCTCATTCCGGTCGTGACCGGAGTCAACGATCCGCCGACACAGACCTTTTCCGGTTCGCTCGCGTTACGCCAGGAAGTCGGAAGGCTCTATGGCGAAGGCGAACTCTCCGTCGAACACAGCATGTATGGCGATGCGGAGCTGAGCGACGCGACGGTCATCCCGCAGTCGGATCTGGACAATACGACGATCGACGGCCGGCTGCGCGCCGGCATCGAGGCGTCCGCCGTTTTCTCGCCCTTCATCGAGGCGACTTATGGTGTGCGGCGGATGCGCGAGACGCCGGATAGCGGCGGGCTCGATCGCAATTCCGTTCGCTATGGGTTGCGGCTCGGCACGGGGATCGATCTCGGGGAGAAGCTGAACGGCGAGATCTCGGCCGGCTATTTGCGCGAGGACATCGCCGATTCCGCTCTTGCGGATATCGCCGGCGTGTCCGTCGACGCGACCTTCAACTGGTCGCCTCGCCGGGAGACGGATGTAACACTCGACCTTTCGACTTCGACGGAAACCAGCGGCGGCACCTCCGAAAGCGGAGCGTTGCTCTACGCGGCGAATCTCGGGGTAACCCACCGTGTAAGGGCCAATCTGACGGCGGAAGCCGGCTTCGGCGCGGAGTATCGTGACGCAGATGGCAGCGCTGACGAGGTCACTCTGAACGCGGACGCCGCGTTGACATTCTGGTTCAATCGCTTCGCCGGCCTGAGGACACGGGTCGGGCATGAAGAGACGCTGAGTTCCGACCCGGCCCAACGTGGCCGGACGACAAGTGCTTATGTCGGGCTGCGATTGCAGCGCTGACGAGCGTGCCGAAATTATGCCATCGAATCGGGCGATACTTGCTCAAACGGCAAGGTGACCCGGACGCCGGCGCGGCACGGATTGAAACATCAACCTTGAAAGGAGTGACAGTCATGCCTCTCGTCCCTGGTATCCGGCACGCTGGGATCGTTGTCGCCGCTGCGGCACTTCTCGCACTTTTTACCGCATCTGCTTTCGCGGATGCCGGCTTCCAGCGATGGATCGGCGATTTTCGCGGAACGGCGGTCGCCCGCGGTATTTCACCTTCCGTCTATGACCGCGCTTTCGCGGGCATCACCGCACCTGACCCCGCGGTTCTGGAAAAGGCACGGTTCCAACCCGAATTTCGCGATGAAGCCTGGCAGTATATCGACGGGCGCGTGCACGAGCGTTCCGTCGCGACCGGGCGCCAGATGCTGCGCAAATATGGTCGTCTGCTCAATTCGATCGAGCGGAGCACCGGCGTCGACAAGCATATCGTGCTGGCGATCTGGTCGATGGAATCCGATTACGGCGAATTCCTCAAACGCCGTGACCGGCTCCATTACGTGCCGCAGGCGCTCGCGACACTGGCCTATGCCGACCGCCGGCGCGCGAAATATGCGCGCGGACAATTGATCGGCGCTCTCAAGATCCTGCAGAGCGGCGATGTTTCGCGCGACGGGCTGATGGGTTCGTGGGCCGGCGCCATGGGACATACCCAGTTCATTCCGACCAGCTATATCGCCTATGCCGTCGACGGCGACCGCGACGGGCGCCGCGATATCTGGAACTCGGTTCCCGACGCTTTGTGGACGGCCGCCAATCTCTTGCGCCGCAATGGCTGGCAGAAAGGCCAGACCTGGGGCTACGAGGTGACCTTGCCGCCGGGCCGGAAATTCCCCGGCGGGTCGATGTCGTTGTCGAAATGGGCGTCCATCGGCGTGACGCGCGCCAATGGGAAGCCGTTTCCGCGGCCGGGGCAATCGGCGGAGCTGAAGGTCCTGCAGGGGCGCGACGGTCCGGCGTTCCTGATGGTGAAGAACTTTTTCGTCATCAAGCGTTACAACAATGCCGACAAATATGCGCTCGCCGTCGGCATGCTCGCCGACCAGATCGCCGGCTTCCCCGGACCGCGCAAGGATTGGAAACGACCTTTCACCCGGCTCAGCATCTCCGAAAGCGAGGAATTGCAGAAGCGGCTGAAGAGCGCCGGGTTCTATGGTGGCGAGATCGACGGCAAGATCGGACCGGAATCGCGCAGTGCGATCCTGTCGTTCCAGGAGCGGTACGGCCTGGAGCGGGATGGCTATGCATCGATGGAATTGCTAAAAGTGCTGCGAAAATGAAGACGCCGCCGCGCATGATGCGCCAGGGATTTTGACTGTGTTGTACAAGCGTATTCTCGTTCGGCCGTTTCTCACGCTTTTCCTGGCGATGGCGGTTCTTTCGACTGGCGCGACCGGTCTTCCGGGCCCGCTCCTTGGGGTGAGCGCGGCTCTCGCTCAGTCGAACGAGGACAAGCTTGTCCGTCCGCGCTCGCTGATCGACCTCCTTTTCCGTCGCAACACGGAATCGCGACAGATCCAGGAAGTTCCCAAGCGCGAGGTGAAGCGCGCTCGGGTGGCGCCGCGAGAACCGCAGCGCGCTGCCGCTCCGGCGCCGGAGCCCGCGCCCGAAAAACTCGAAAACGCGCTCGTCATCCTCGTCGTAGGCGATTTCACCGCGGCCGGTCTCGCGCAGGGGCTGCGTGAAGCCTTCAAGGATGCGCAATCGATCGTCATCGAATCACGCGCCAGCGGTTCGTCGGGATTCGTGCGTGACGACTATTACGATTGGCCGGGCACGATCGAAGGGATCATCGAGGAGGTCAAGCCGGCGCTGGTGGTGACCATGATCGGGTCCAACGACCGGCAGGCCATGCGCGTGGACGGACGCACCGAAAAGGTGCGCAGCGAAGCCTGGGAACGAGAATACAAGGCTCGTATCGAGCGTTTCGCGGGTATCGTGCAGAAGAGCAATACGCCCCTGATCTGGGTTGGCGGTCCGCCCTACCGGTTCAAGAGCATGTCCACCGACATTCTGGCCTTCAACGAATTCTACCGGACGGCAGCCGAGGCGGTCGGGGGTTCATTCGTCGATATTTGGGACGGTTTCGTCGATCAGGACGGCGCTTTCGTCCTGAGCGGGTCTGACATCAACGGCCAGACAGTCCGCTTGCGGAACTCCGACGGCATCAACTTCACCAATGCCGGCAAGCGCAAGCTCGCTTTCTATGTCGAGCGGCAGATCAAGGCGATGTTCGGAGATGCGGCATCGTCGCTGCTCACCGTGCTGGCGCCGGAGAGCTATTCGACCTTGCGGCTTCCGCCGCTGCAGGTCGAGGACGAGGTCGTGCGCATGGACCCGATTCCCATTGCGGATCCGGAACTCGATGGCGGTGCGGAACTGCTTGGCGATATCCACTCCGTGGCGGAACGCCGGCCGGAAAATCCGCTTCAGGCCAAATCGCCGCGCAATCGTCTTGTCGAAGACGGTGTTCCGCCGGCCGCCAAGCCGGGGCGCGCGAACGATTTCGCCTGGCCGCCCGCCTGAGCGCGGACGTCAATCGTGTTTGGGCGCGGTCTCGGCGAAGCGGGCTTTTTTCTCTGGCGTCGCTTCCGTCTGGTATCGGTCGCGCCATTCTGAATAGGGCATGCCATAGATGATCTCGCGCGATTCGTCCTTGGACAGTTCCAGGCCGTCCGCTTCGGCCGCGTCGCGGTACCAGTTGGAAAGGCAGTTGCGGCAGAAGCCCGCCAGGTTCATCAGGTCGATGTTCTGCACATCGGTGCGCTCGCGCAGATGTTCGACCAACCGCCGGAACGCGGCTGCCTCGAGTTCGGTGCGCTTGTTTTCCGGAATGTCGGTCATGATGCGTTCTCCGGTTGAGGTCGATAAGGTCCATATCGTCGGCGATCGGACGCATTCAAGACCGGTGAACACCGCCAATATCGCGAAAACAACGCTGTGTTCCAGCTTTGCATTGACATAAAGTGTTGCCATGCGACAAACCACGACAGGAATTCCGATTTGTTTCGCGTCATACCAACGTCATCAGAAATGCCGATAAGCCGTTCCTATAAATCGATTTATGTGCGACTTTTCTGGCTGGTTTTGATGTCGGTCGGGGTGGCCATCGCAAAGCCGGGAACGGCGCAGGCCGATTTTCGCGTGTGCAATGCAACACAGGATCTCGTCGGCGTCTCGATCGGTTACCGAGCCCGGGCGGGCTGGATTACGGAAGGGTGGTGGGCCATCGAAGGTTCGACCTGCAAGACGCTGATCGAGGGACCGCTGGAGTCGCGGTATTACTACCTCTACGCCGAGGACGGCGTGCGCGGCGGTCGCTGGGACGGGCCTGTGAGCATGTGCATCGCCGAACTCCAATTCAAGATAACCGGCGTCAACGACTGCTATGCGCGCGGTTTCCAGAAAGCCGGCTTCCGCGAATACGATACCGGAAACCAGACGAACTGGATGGTCCAACTCGTGGACGATCCCGAATCCGAGGCGACCTCCGCCTCAGAACAGCCCTTCATCACACAAGGAGACGGCCAGTGAGACGCGGTCGCAAAGTCAAGATTCTCGCGACGCTTGGCCCTTCGTCCTCGACAGAGGAAATGATCTCGAAACTGCACAATGCCGGAGCCGACGTGTTCCGCATCAACATGAGCCATTCCAGCCATGACATGATGCGTGACCTCGTGAAGCGGATCCGCGCCGTTGAAAAGCAGGTCGGGCGTCCGATCGGTATCCTCGCGGACCTTCAGGGTCCCAAACTGCGCGTCGGGACATTTGCCGAGACGACGGTCGAACTCAAGCCGGGGCAGACTTTCACCTTCGACGACAATGACGCGCCGGGGGATGCCAGCCGGGTCAAGCTTCCCCATCCCGAAATCCTCGAAGCCGTGCAGCCGGGCCATCGCCTGCTTGTCGATGACGGGCGGCTCGAACTCATCGCCGAGAAGTCGGACGGCAAGTCGATTACCGCGAAGGTCATTTCCGGCACGAAGATTTCGAGCAAGAAGGGCGTCAGCCTTCCCGACACCACGCTGGGCGTCGGGGCGCTGACCGAGAAAGACCGCGCCGATCTCGACGCCGTTCTCAAGGAAGAGATCGACTGGGTGGCTCTCTCCTTCATCCAGAGACCGGACGATCTTGCGGAAGCGCGCAAGATCGCGCGCGGGCGCGTCGGCCTGCTGTCGAAGATCGAGAAGCCGCAGGCCGTCGAGCGCCTCGACGAGATCATCGAGCTGTCCGATGCGATCATGGTGGCGCGCGGCGATCTCGGTGTGGAGATGCCGCTGGAATCCGTGCCGGGTATCCAGAAGCAGATCACGCGCGCGGCGCGCAAGGCCGGCAAGCCGGTCGTGGTCGCGACGCAGATGCTGGAATCGATGATCTCGGCGCCTGTGCCCACCCGCGCCGAGGTTTCCGATGTGGCGACGGCGGTTTACGAAGGCGCGGACGCGGTCATGCTGTCGGCGGAATCGGCGGCGGGCGACTATCCCGAGGAAGCCGTCGCGACGATGTCGCGCATTGCCGAGAAGGTCGAACGCGATACGCTGTTCCAGGGGATCATGAACGCGCAGCGCCCGGAGGCCGAAGCGACGGGGTCGGATGCGATTTCCGCGGCAGCCCGACAGATCGCGCATACGCTCAATCTCTCGGCGATCGTTTGCTACACGTCATCGGGAACCACCGGTCTGCGCGCCTCGCGCGAACGGCCCGATACGCCGGTTATCGCGCTCTCGCCGGTCATCGAGACGGCTCGCCGTCTTGCGCTGGTCTGGGGGCTGCACTGCGTGGTGACAGACGATGCGATCGATCTCGACGACATGGTCGATCGGGCCTCCCGCATCGCATTCCGGGAGGAGTTTGCGAAACCCGGCGACCGGATCATCATCACGGCCGGCGTGCCGCTGCGCACGCCCGGTGCCACCAACATGCTGCGGATCGCCTATATAGGCTCCGACGGCCTGTCCGGAATCTGACGGCTTACTCGAGACAGCGTTCGACCGGGCCGAACCTGTCGCCGGCAATCTCTGTTTCGAGCGCCTTGCCCATCGCCTGGAGGTCGCGCGGTGCGCCGGCGAGTTTCTCGATCGCCGCGACCGCGAGGTCGGTGGCGACGTAGTCGGGCTTGTGGCCGAGATTCTCTATCCAGACCAGTTCGGCATTCGGGATATCCCGTTCAAGTCCGAGCGAATGCACGCGCGGCAGCACGATGGCGTCCTTGTTGCCGGTGATCACGACAGCCGGTGTCTCGATGCGAGAATATAGCGGCGCGGTCTTGGTCACGTAGTCCAGAAGCCGTGAAACGTCGGTCGCATTGGCACGGAAATGCCATGGACGCAGCACCAGTGCGACGCCGGTTCTCTCCACGTAATTTTCCGCGGGCCTGTTCGGTGTGAAGACGCATTCGGTTCCCGGCCTGATCCGCATCAGGCCAAAGGGAAGCGCCAGCGTCTCTGAGAATATGCGACCGATCACGGGGACTGGCGTCAGGTCGTAATACCAGTCGACGCCGCCGGGCCAGGGATGGCTGACAGGGGCAAGAAACAGCGTTCCGATGGTCTTGCCGGGATGGTTGAGCGCAAAGGTGGCCGCGATCGCGCCACCGAAGGAATGCCCGACGATCACCGCCTTTTCGATGCCGAGTTCCTCCATCAGCGCGGCGACAGTGGCGGCCTGGCCATCGGGCGTCTCGTTCGACTTCGGGCCGCGCCCGGACCAGCCATGGCCGGGACGATCGAGGAAGAGAAGGTCGGCGCGACCGCCGAGATGGCCGTGGAAGGCTTCGCGCGGATCGTTGAGATTGCCGCTCGCCCCGTGAAGAAAGACGACCGGCGGCAGGTCGGTCTGTCCGTTGCCGCGGTCGAATATGTAATGCATGCGCGTACTATTGACCGTCGCGAACTCGCCTTGCGCCGGATAGCTGCGCTCGATCCACCACGCTCCAACGCGGGTCACCGCGGCGAGGAAGAAGAGCAGCGCGATCAGTGAAAGGAGCGCCGCATAGACGAGATTCATCGGTGGATGGTCTTTCGGAAACGGGATGCGGATATCAGACGGGGTCTGCGGCGAGTTCGTCGGTCAGGCGGATCACGGCCTGTTGAGCCGATTGCATGGCCGGATAGACCTCGAGCGCGCGGGACCATGCCTGTAGGGCGGCTTGCTGGTTGCCCGTCCTTTCGAAAATCGTCGCCATACCGGCGAGAGCTCCGAAATGGCGCGGTTCGAGTTCGAGCACCTTGTTGATGTCGGTCATGGACTTGGCGAAATTGTCCATCGAGTAATGCAGCGTCGCCCTGCGGTTCCAGCCTTCGGTGAAATCCGGCGCGCGCATGATCACCTGGTCGAGGAAATCGAGCGCCACATTGTATTTCTTCGCCTCGTAAGCTTCGTTCGCCCAACCCATCATCAGGTCCACGGTCGCGCTGCCCGAGCGAAACCATTCCGACCATATGCCGTCGGCCAGTGTTTTCGCGTGACGCGGATCGCGCGCCTTCTTCAATTTGGCGAACAGGTCGTCGAGCCTGGTTCCCTCCGGCTCCGCTGCTAGCGGCACGTCGTCATAGACGGGTGGTTGGGGCGCCAGGTTTTCTTCGGGAACGGGCAATGGCTCTTCCATGCCGGGTTCGTCGAACTCCTGGGCATGGAGGGCGGGCGCGGAGAGCGCGAGAATGGCGGTCAGGGTTGCGAAGCGCAAAAACGTCTGCATGCGGGTAAGGTATTTCCCGCATCGCAAACGTCAAATGCAAAATTGCGTGAAGTCCACGGCCTTATGGCCGAACAGGCAGATCAGCCCTGGCGCGCCTTGTAGCGCGGGTTCTGCTTGTTGATGATGTACACGCGGCCTTTGCGGCGGACGAGCCGGTTGTTGCGGTCGCGGGACTTCAGTGCCTTGAGCGAGTTCTTGATCTTCATTGTAGCGCCTATGTGGCCCTTCGCGGGCTCAAACAAAAACGCGCCGGAAGGCGCGCGAAACCAGTCGGGCGGTGGATAACCGCAATTGTGTCCGGATGTCAACCGGAGCGGGGAAGAACCCGGGTAAAATGGCCCATCTTGCGACCATCGCGGATTTCGGCCTTGCCATAGTCGTGGACCAGTGTGTCGGCCGCATTCGCGAGTTCCGGAATCCGGTCGATGTCGCCGCCGATCAGGTTTTCCATCACGCAGTCGCTGTGGCGCGAGCCGTCGCTGAGCGGCCAGCCCGCAATGGCGCGGATATGTTGCTCGAACTGCGAAACCGTGCAGGCGGCCTCCGTCCAATGCCCGGAGTTGTGAACGCGTGGCGCGAACTCGTTGGCGCGCAGGCTACCGTCCTCCATGACGAAGAACTCCAGTCCGAGGACGCCGACATAGGAGAGCGCGCCGGCAAGCCTGGCGCCGGCGTCGCGGGCGGCCATCTCGATGGAGGGTTCGATGGCACTCGGCACAGTCGATGTCGACAGGATTCCGTCCTCGTGCACATTGCGCGGCGGATCGAAGGAGACGACGGTGCCGTCGGCGGCGCGTGCGGCGATCACCGAAATCTCGCAGGAAAACGGCGCGAATTCCTCCAGAATGACCGGCGCGTTGCCGAGGCTTTCGAGCGCCTCGGCGGGTGTCGGGTCGGAGGCTTCGCCGCGGAAACGGATTTGCCCCTTGCCGTCATAGCCGAGGCGGCGCGTCTTCAATATGCCGCGCCCGCCGAACTCCGCGAGCGCGGCCTCGAGCGCCGGGGCGTCCGCGATGGCGCGAAAGGCGACGGTCTTGATACCGACTTCATTGAGGAAGGTTTTTTCGTTCAGCCGATCCTGGGCGATTTCCAGCGCAAGCGCGCCCGGCCGCAATTCTGCGACTGTTTCCAGCCAGCGCGCGGCATCGAGATCGATGTTCTCGAATTCGAATGTCACGACATCGCAGCGGCGGGCGAGTTCCTTGAGGGCCGCGAGATCGTCATAGGCGGCGGTAATTTGCGCGTTGCAAACCTGTGCGGCGGGACAATCCGCCTGCGGTTCCAGCACGCAGGTCCTGAATCCGAGGCGTGCCGCGGCCATGGCAAGCATGCGTCCCAGTTGTCCGCCGCCGATGATCCCGATCGTGGCGCCGCGGCGCAAGGTCATTTGCCGGCATCCTCGTCGGTCGGTTGATCGGCGACCGCTCTTGTCCGGGCGGCGCGCCATTCATCCAGCCGGGTTGCTAGTTCCGGATCTGAAAGGGCGAGAATGGCTGCGGCCATCAGGCCGGCATTGGTTGCCCCTGCCTTGCCGATCGCCAGCGTGCCGACCGGGATGCCGGCCGGCATTTGCACGATGGATAGCAGCGAATCCTGGCCGGAAAGCGCCTTCGACTGAACCGGTACGCCGAGCACCGGCAAGGGGGTCAGCGATGCCGTCATGCCGGGCAGATGCGCCGCGCCGCCAGCGCCGGCAATGATGACGCCGAAACCTTCGGCCTTCGCCGTCTTCGCGAATTCATACATACGGTCCGGCGTGCGGTGTGCGGATACGATTCGGGCTTCGTGGGGCACGTTCAGCTCGACGAGGACATCGGCGGCATGGCGCATGGTCGGCCAGTCGGACTGGCTGCCCATGATGATAGCGACTTTGCTGGTCATTGCGTGGATCGTTTCTTTGCGGTCAGGCGATAATGTCCGGAATGATCTGGTCTTCAAGTTGCTGAAGCTTGTCCTTGATGGCGAGCTTCTTCTTTTTCATGCGCTGGATCTGCATCCGGTTACAGCCGGTTGTCGTCATTGCCTCGATGGCGGCGTCGTAGTCGGCGTGTTCCTGTTTCAACCGTGCAAACGCAAGCCGCAAATCGGCCTGATCCTGCTCAGACATGGCGCTTCCTTCTTGCCTTCGTTGCGGCGGTTCAGCCTGCCTGGTTTCAACGAAACGAATGGTTCACTCTTTGCAACAAATCTTCACCCATTTCCACAGAGTCATGTTCGACAGTCACGGGTTTTCATGTCACCATCCACGTTCGGGCCGCACAAGGCCCGACCAAACGGAAGGAGATATTCACATGTCCATAGAAGCTCATTTGGAGTCCCTCGTGCGCAAGCATGGAAATCTGGAAACGGAAATCTCCCAGATCCTGTCCCGTCCCAGTCCGGACCAAGTCGAGCTTACCCAGCTGAAACGCGAAAAGCTGCGCGTGAAGGAAGCGATCGAACGCATTCGTTCCGAAACGCGTCACTAGCGATAGTATTTTAGCGATCCGCAGACCGGCGGCGGTCAATCAGTCGCCGGTCCAGAACTGATCCAGCCAGATATTGAGTGGCAGAAACGCCGCCGGGTTCAGTTCGTATATTCTCTTGGTGCCCTGAGCGCGTACCGACACCATTCCCGCATCGAGCAATATCTTCATGTGCTGAGAAACGGCCGGCCTTGAAATCGGCAAGTTTTCGGCAAGCTCGCCCACTGTTCTGGGCGTGCGGCGCAATTCCTCCAGAATGTAACGTCGATGCCCGTCGGCAATCGCGTGAAAGGAGTCTGTGGAATTCATCTTAAAACGGGTAAGATCATTCTTACCCGAGGTCAAGAACCGAGGCTAGTCATTCCGTCGTAGACCAGTTTAAGTCCGACCACGAAAATCATCGCATACATGAACGGATAGAAGATATTCCGATCGATCTGCCGCACGAGCCAGGCACCGGCCAGGGTGGCGACCGGGGCGATGGGCATGAGTATGGCCGACGTCGCGAGGTTGGTGTGGTCGAGCTGCCCCAGCGCGAAATACGGGATCAGCTTGATCGCGTTCATCACCGAAAAGAAGATCACCGAAGTGCCGACATATACTTTCGGATCCTGCCCGAGAGGCAATGTATAAAACTGGTAGGGCGGGCCGCCGGCATGCGATACGAAACTGGTGAAGCCCGACAGTACGCCGAGCAGCGATCCCTTTGCGGAATTATGCTCGCGGGCCTCCCTCACAGATGCGCTCAGGCGTTGGCGCAGATAGTCGGCGGCAAAAAGAAGCGCGATCGCGCCGACGAGAAGGCGCACATGCGATGCGGTGACCCAGGTCGCTGTAAACCAGCCAATGGCCACGCCAACTACGCCGGCCGGCAACATGATCTTGAGGGTGTGCTTGTCGTAGATGCCACGCCAACTCCACAGGCTGACGATGTCCATGACGATCATGATCGGCAGCATGATCGCGGCAGCCTTGATCGGTGACACGACGAGCGCCAGGAGCGGCATTCCCATCAGCCCCATCGCGCCGCCGAACCCGCCCTTGGACAGACCGACGAAGATGACCGCTGGTATCGCGGCGGCGTAGAAAAGGGGATCGGTGATGAATGGCATCCGGCGTTTCTGGCAGCCTTTCCGAACCCGGTTTCTCAACCATCTGCGCTTACGGCATTTTTCCGCCCTGTGAAAGGTAGATGCGGCGGTCTGGTGCGAACCCGCCGTAAAACCGTCCATTTTCAGGTTGAAGCGGGGCTGCAGGAAACATAGTAAGCGCCGATGGAAAACAAACAGACAGAACGTTGCGGGCTCGTGCTTGTCGCGCCGCCGGACCAATCGGGCGTATCGTTCGCGGACCGACTCACTGCCGCGCTCGAAGGCGGCGAGGTCGCATCGGTCATCTTCCCGGCTTACGACCTCGATGAAGCCGCCTATCAGGCGCATCTCGAAGTTTGCATCCCTGTCGCCCAGGCGCATGGCGCGGCGGCGATCGTCGTCAATGACACCCGCGCTTTCGGCCGGACGAACGCAGACGGGCTGCATGTCGATACGGGCATTCGGGACGTCGCCGAAACGGTGGAGCGCCTGAACGGCAGCCATATTGTCGGCTCGGGCGGTGCGGAAACCCGACATAAGGCTCTGGAAATGGGCGAGGCGAGGCCCGACTACCTCTTTTTCGGCCGTTTTGGACAGGACACGCATCCAAGCCCCCACCGTAAGAATGTCGATCTTGCCGAATGGTGGGCCTCGATGGTCGAAATCCCCTGCATTCTGATGGGCGGCGCTTCGCTGGATACGCTTGGCGAGGCTGCAGCGACCGGCACCGAATTCGTGGCGTTGTCGAGAGCGGTCTTCGGTGAGGGTATCGATCCTGCCGCTGCCGTGGCTGCCGCGAACGACATACTCGAAAGCCATTCCATGGGCCGCGACGCATGACTTTATCCCGCGGACATCGCGCGTGGGTGATTGTCGGTATGGTGGCGGCGATCGTCGCGGCTGCGCCTGCGGCGGGCGCTCCTGGAGGCGAAGATGTCGACATCGCGCCTTCGCGTTTCGGTGAACCGCTGCAGACGGGTGGATCGGATGATGCCGCTGCGACGCCGGATGCCGAAGGCGTTGTGCCGTCGCGTTTCGGCGATCAGCCGGCTGACGAGGCGTTCGGCGCCTATCAACGCGGCCTCTATCTGACCGCGCGCAATCTCGCCCTGCCGCGCGCCGAACAGGGCGATGCGGCGGCGCAGACCCTTCTGGCTGAAATCTATGCGCGGGGACTGGGTGTGCCGCGCGACCCGGAAGAAGCGGCCAAGTGGTATCGCCGCGCCGCCCGACAGGGCATTCCGGAGGCGCAGTTGCAATTCGCGCTGATCCTGATGAACCGGGACAAGAAACCCGAAACGCTGCAAGAGGCCCGTGAACTGATGCGTGCGGCGGCCGATGCCGGAAACGCCAATGCCCAGTTCAACTTCGCGCAGATGATCATCGACGAACGGCCGGGATCGCAGTCGATGGCAAAAGCCTATCCCTATTTCCTCGGCGCGGCCGAGAAGGGGATTGCGGATGCGCAGTATGCCGTCAGCCAGATCCTCCTGAACGGCAGCGGCGGGGTCGAGCGCGACCCGGCCGCCGCGCGCGAATGGCTGCTCAAGGCGGCACAGCAGAATTTCGACACGGCGCAATACGATCTCGGCAACTGGTACCTGCAGGGGATCGGCGGCGACCGCGATCTGGAAAAGGCCTATCTGTGGACCGTTCGTGCGGCGCGTGCGGGCAATGTCGCCGCCCAGGCCGGTGTCGCCAAGCTCTACTGGGGAGGGCTCGGGACCGAGCCGGACGACGCCGAGGCCGCGGCATGGACGGTCATCGTGCGAAGGGCAGGCCTGCGTGACCGTGCCCTGGACGATTTCTGGGAAGGTTTGACCGAAGAGGAACAGCGCGCGGCCATCGAGCGGGCCAACCAGTTGCGCTGAGAATCCCTCGCGAAAGCCGGAGCCACGCGCATGCCGCTTGAAAGATCGCCGCAAGTGTGGTCTTGAACCGGCCAAATCCAGACCCGTTCCGGGCATAATAATAGTCGGTGATCTCACATGAAAATCAATGGAAACGAAATCAAGCCGGGCAATGTGATCGAGCACAATGGCGGCCTCTGGGCGGCGGTCAAGTGCAATGCGGTCAAGCCTGGCAAGGGCGGCGCTTTCAACCAGGTCGAACTCAAGAATCTCATCGATGGCACAAAGCTGAACGAACGCTTCCGCGCCAGCGAAACCGTGGAGCGCGTGCGGCTGGAGCAGAAAGACTTCCAGTATCTCTACGAGCAGGGCGATGCGCTCGTCTTCATGGACAACGAGACCTATGAGCAGCTCGAATTGCAGAAGGATTTCGTCGGCGATCGCGCTGCGTTTCTGCAGGACGGGATGACCGTCACCGTGGAACTGCACGAGGAAAGGCCGATCGGCGTCTCCCTGCCCGACCATGTGGTTCTCGAGATCGTGGAGGCCGATCCGGTGGTCAAGGGCCAGACGGCGACATCCTCCTACAAGCCGGCCGTCATGGAAAACGGCGTGCGTGTCATGGTGCCGCCCTTCATCGAGGCCGGTGAGAGGATTCTCGTCGACACGAACGAAATCACCTACATCCGCCGCGCCGACTGACCCGTCGTCGCCGCCTTTCGAAAGACTGAGGACAAGCTGCAATGGCGCGTTCCGCACTGATGAATGTAATGGTTCAGGCCGTGATGAAGGCAGGCCGCGGACTGGCGCGCGATTTTGGCGAAGTTCAGCATCTGCAGGTCTCCGTCAAAGGACCGGGCGATTTCGTCAGCCAGGCCGATCTGCGAGCCGAAGAGGTGCTGCGCGCCGAGCTTGAACGCGCGCGGCCGGATTACGGCTTTCTGCTGGAGGAAGGCGGGTCTGTCGAAGGCAGGGACCCGCAGCATCGATGGATCATCGATCCGCTCGACGGCACGACGAACTTCCTGCACGGGTTCCCGCATTTCGCGGTGTCGCTGGCACTTGAGCGACAGGGCCAGCTCGTCGCGGGCGTCATTTTCAATCCGGCGACGGACGAACTCTATACGGCCGAAAAGGGCGCGGGCGCCTTCCTCAATGATCGCCGCCTGCGTGTTGCGGCCCGGCGCAAGCTGACGGACTGCGTGGTCGGCTGCGGGGTTCCGCATCTGGGGCGGGGCGACCACGGGCGTTTCCTCGTACAATTGCGCCATGTGATGAGCGAGGCCGTCGGCATCCGCAGGACGGGCGCCGCGGCTCTCGATCTCGCCTATGTGGCGGCCGGCCGTCTCGATGGGTTCTGGGAGGAGTCGCTTTCTCCCTGGGACATGGCTGCGGGTATCATCCTGATCCGGGAGGCGGGCGGTTTTGTTACCGACGCATCCGGCGGCACCGACATGTTCGGCCGCGGTGACATCGTCGCCGGCAACGAAGCGATCCAGAAGGCGCTGCTCTCCACGATCAACCGCCCATTGACAAATCGCTGACCTGGTCAACACTTGTTGCGGCGCACAACCTTTTATTTCTGCCACTTTTCTGGCTAATGTCGCGTGATCCAGGGGTTGTGTGCGGGCAGAGGGATTCGTGAATGAGCATCGGTGACGCAGAACAGGCGGGCGTAACCGCCCATCAGCAAGGTCGCTTCGATCCCTATCGCCTGTCGAATCCGCAGGTTTTCCTGTTCTCGATGATCATCTTCCTGGTGATCGTCGGTTTCGTCGCCGCAATCCTTTACCGTCAGATATCGACGGCTTTCATGACCAATCCTGGGCTGAACGGTCTCATTCTCGGCGTTCTGGGCGTCGGCATCATTCTCGTCTTCCAGCAGGTCATCGGCCTGTTTCGCGAAGTACGTTGGGTCAATACGTTCCGCGCGGGCGATTCACTGATGGCGGCACGGCGGGATCCGGTCCTGCTCGCGCCGATGCGTTCCCTTTTGAGCCGCCAGCAGGCGATGACGCTCTCGACGCTCTCGACCCGTTCGATCCTCGATTCGATCGCCACCCGGCTGGACGAGGCACGCGACACATCGCGCTATCTGACCGGCCTTCTCGTGTTTCTTGGCCTGCTCGGCACCTTCTGGGGCCTGTTGCAGACGATCGGCTCCATCGGGGCGACGATCCAGTCGCTCGATCCCGGCTCGGGCGACATGAACGATATTCTGGATTCGCTCAAGGCCGGTCTCAGCTCTCCGCTCGAGGGCATGGGAACGGCGTTTTCCTCGTCGCTGTTCGGTTTGTCGGGATCGCTGGTCCTGGGCTTTCTCGATCTGCAGGCCGGCCGCGCGCAGAACCGCTTTTACACGGAACTCGAAAACTGGCTCTCCTCGGTCACCGATCCGGATTCGGGCGTCGCGAATGCCGCTGCCGCCTCGGAAAGCAGCGAGGACATGAAATCGGTCGCCGAGGCACTGCGGACAATGCAGGGCGGATCCGGCGGCAATCAGCGGGCGACGGCCGCCATGGCCAATCTCGCGGAAGGCATACAGGGGCTGGTGCGCAACATGCGCAGTGAGCAGCAGATGATGCGCGACTGGGTGGAAACGCAGTCCGAAGAGCAGAAGGATATGCGCAGGACGCTTGAGAGACTGGCCGCGGCTATCGAAAAGAACGACAGGAGCGAATAAGCGTGGCGCTTGCGCGAAATCGCCGCCATGACGGGCGCGTCGATTACTGGCCCGGCTTCGTCGATGCGATGGCGACGCTGCTGCTCGCCATCATGTTCCTGCTGTCGGTCTTCGTGCTGGCGCAGTTTCTGCTCAGCCAGGAGATCACCGGCAAGGACGCCGTTCTCAACCGGCTGAACTCCCAGATCAACGAGTTGACGCAACTTCTCTCGCTCGAACAAAGCAACCGGCAGGATGCCGAGGATCAGCTGCTGGCCCTGCAGGCCTCGCTGGAAGCGGCTGAGAACGAGCGATCGCGTCTGGAAAGCCTGCTCGCCGCCGGCAGCGGAGCGAGCGTGGCGGCGCAGGACCGGATCGGTATCCTGAGCGATGCGCTTACCGAGGAACGCCAGATAAGCCAGCGCGCTCTTAGCCAGGTTGAGCTGCTTAACCGGCAGATTTCCGCACTGCGCCAACAGATCGCGGCGCTGGAGGATGCACTGGACGTCTCCGAACAGCGCGACCGTGAATCCAATGCCAAGATCGCCGATCTTGGCCGGCGGCTCAATCTCGCGCTGGCGCAGAGGGTGCAGGAACTGAACCGCTATCGTTCGGATTTCTTCGGGCGGCTGCGTGAAATCCTTTCGGACCGCGAGAATATCCGCATCGTCGGCGACCGTTTCGTGTTCCAGTCCGAGGTGCTGTTTCCCTCCGGATCGGCGCAGTTGAACCCGGCCGGCGCAACCGAGATGGGCAAGCTTGCCGCGGCGCTCATCGATCTTCAGCGCGAGATCCCGGGCGAGATCAACTGGGTGCTGCGCGTCGACGGCCATACTGACAATGTGCCGGTATCGGGCACTGGCCGTTTCGCGGACAACTGGGAATTGTCGAGCGCGCGCGCGACTTCCGTCGTCAAATACCTGATTTCGGAAGGGGTCCCGCCGGAACGCCTCGTCGCGGCGGGCTTCGGCGAGTTTCAGCCGCTCGACCCGGCCGACACGGACGAGGCGCGGGCGCGTAACCGCCGTATCGAACTCAAGCTGACCGAGCGCTGAGGCTTTCCGGGCGCGCGCCCGGTCACCGACTTGCGGGTTCCGTCGCGGTTGAAGGACCATGCGCCATAGGCGAGAATCCCTCCCGTCGCGAAGCCGATGGCCAGGAAGATCAGTTTGATGACAAACATTATCTCTGCCCTCCGGCTGGATCGAAGATGGCCGGAGCGTGTAGGAACGTCCGGTTTTCGGAAAACCGGCCCGTGCCGGGTCCGGCATGACTGATTTTTGCGCCGTCTTTCCATGGCCTGAAGGTGCGGGACATCGGATTCTCCTTTTCTACGAGGATCATGTCGTGACGCGCCTGCGATAGTTCCAATCGATTGTTTATATCTCTCCGATAGATTATCTCTATCTTGTCATGCCTTTCCGACCATCGCCAAGACAGCTCGAATATCTTCTCGCCGTGATCGAGACCGGTCATTTCCGGGAAGCGGCCCGGCTGTGCAACGTCTCCCAGCCAACCCTGTCGGCGCAGCTCCAGTTGCTGGAGGATCAACTCGGCGCCGCGCTGATCGACCGGACGCCGGGACGTTCGCGCGCAACGCCGATCGGCGAGAAAGTCGCTGTCCTCGCGCGCACGACCCTGACCTCGCTCGATGAGATCGTGGCCGTTGCCCGTCAATCCACCGGGCAGATGGGCGGCCTTGTCCGCCTTGGGGTCGCGCCGACCTTCGGGCCGTACTACCTGCCGCGCCTTCTGCCGCATCTGCACGATGCCTATCCCGACCTTGAAATCTACATTCGCGAGGACAGGGCGCATCTCCTCGAAGGGTCAGTCATGGAAGGGACCATCGATTGCGCACTCGGACCTCAGCCCGAGGAGCGCTCGAGGCTGGACTATCTGGAATTGATGGTCGAGCCGCTTTACCTGGGCATGGCTTCCCGCCATCGATTGGCCACCGCGGGGGAGGTGAGGATCGAGATGCTGGCCGGCGAACGCATGCTCACACTTGGATCAGGGCACAGGCTCAGCCATCAGGTCCGGGCGCTGAGCGCGCAGTCGGGCGCGGTGATGCGCGAGGAGTACGAGGGCACCAGCCTCGACGCCTTGAGGCAGATGGTCTCGATCGGCATGGGCCTGTCCCTGTTTCCCGAACTCTACGCTGCATCGGAATTCGCGCGGCGCGAGGAGCAGGTCGTTCTCAGGCGTATCGCCGACTTGCCGCTGGCGCGGTCGGTCGGCCTGCTTTGGCGGAAAGACCACGTCCGCGCATCGCATTTCGCGAGTTTCGGAGCGGCCTGTCGGCGCATCGCGGAGACAATCGGGACGCCCCGACCGTCTTCGCTCGGTTGACAAAACCTACTCGGCGGCGCCGGCCACGGCCTCGATGCCCGCATCGAACTGCAGCTTTGCGAGCCGCGAATAGATGCCATTCTCGCGCCGCGAGAGCGAGGAGTGCGTGCCCTCCTCGACGATATGGCCCTCCTGCATGACGAGGATGCGGTCGGCCTTGAGGATCGTCGCCAGGCGGTGGGCGATGACGATCGTCGTGCGCCCCGACATGAGCTTCTCGAGAGCTTTCTGGACCAGTTTCTCGCTTTCTGCGTCCAGTGCGGACGTCGCTTCGTCCAGCAACAGGATCGGCGCGTCTCGCAGGATCGCGCGGGCGATGGCAATGCGCTGGCGTTGTCCTCCGGAAAGGGTCAGGCCCCGCTCGCCGACTTCCGTATCGTAGCCCTGCGGAAGCGCCGTGATGAAATCATGCGCCTGGGCGGCCTTTGCCGCCTCGATCACCTCTTCGCGGGAAGCGTCCGGACGGGCGAAGGCAATGTTGTCGGCCGCCGTGCCAGAGAAGACCGCGACGTCCTGCGGCACAATCGCGAAGCGCGCGCGCGCTTCGTCGAGTGCCGCGTCGCGAAGATCGATACCATCGACGAGGATGCGCCCCTCGGTCGGATCGTACTGGCGCAGCAGGAGAGCGAAGAGCGTGCTCTTGCCGGCGCCCGAGGGACCGGCGACCGCCACGGTTTCGCCGGGCGCAATGGAGAAGTCGAGGCCTCCGACAGCGCTTTCGTCCGGGCGGGTCGGATAGGCGAAGGAGACGTTTTCGAAGGCGACGGCGCCGGATGCCGGCGACGGCATCGCAACAGGCGATGCGGGCGAGACGATCGCCGGCTGCTCGTCGAGCAGTTCCGACAGGCGCTCGGCGGCTCCGGCGGCGAGTTGCAATTCGCCCCAGACTTCGGACAGCGCGCCGAGCGCACCGGCGGCGAAGACCGCATAGAGCAGGAACTGCCCGAGCGTGCCGGGCGACATGGTGCCTGCCAGGACGTTCTGCGCACCGATCCACAGAACGGCGACAACGCTCGAAAACACCATAAAGATGGCGAAAGCGGTCAGCGCGGCGCGTGTCTTGGCCGAGATGCGCGCCGCGCCGAAGGCAGCCTCGACAGCGCGCGCGAAACGCGACGTCGCGAGCTGCTCGTTGGTAAAGGCCTGGAATGCGCGCACCGAGCCGATTGCCTCACTGGCGTAGGCGGTCGCATCGGCCAGTGTGTCTTGCGCGGCGCGCGACCGTACGCGAACGCGGCGGCCGAAGGCGACCAGCGGCAGGACGATGACGGGAATAGCACCGATCACCACGCCGGACAGCGACGGGCTCGTTATGACCATCATCGTCAGTGCGCCGAAGCAGAGGATGATATTGCGCAGCGCCACCGATGCCGTCGCGCCGACGACGGATTTTATTTGTGTCGTGTCGGCAGTCAGCCGTGACACGATCTCGCCGGACATGGCGCTGTCGAAGAACGAGGAGGAGAGCGTCATGACGTGCGCGAAAACGTCGCGACGAACGTCGGACACGACCCGTTCTCCGAGCGTGATCACAAAGTAATAGCGAAGCGCACTCGCGGCCGCGAGCAGGGCGGCGAGGACGACGAGCATTGCAAAGTAGTTGTTTATCAACTTCCCGTCGGCATCGGAAAAGCCGTGGTCGATCATGCGTCGCACGGCGGTCGGAAGCGACAATGTGGTCGCGGCCGCCAGAACGAGGGACACCCCGGCGCCGGCCATCAGCCCCTTGTAGTGAAGGAGATAGGGCCAGAGCCGTGAAAGGGGACGAAGGGCCTGCCGGTTTCGCGGTTTGGGGGTTTTCCGCGATGATTCAGTCATGGTGTCTCGCAATTCGTTCCGGTCGTCATGGGCACCGGTCTATTTTGTCCATACGCCCGGTCTTGAGCTTCGGTCGTCGGTGATGTATAGGCTCCGCATCTTTTTTGGAAGCCGTGGCCTAATGGCGCACGGCTTTCGTGATTTCAGACAGCCGCGGTATGACGGCCGGCAATCCGGACCGATCGCCCGCAGGCAAGGCAGGACAAGACAGATGAAGGCTGATATCCATCCCGAGTACCACATGATCAAGGTCGTCATGACCGACGGCACGGAATACGAGACCCGTTCGACCTGGGGCTCCGAGGGCGATACGCTCAACCTCGATATCGATTCCAAGTCGCATCCGGCCTGGACCGGCGGTCAGCAGAACCTGCTTGATCGCGGCGGCCGCGTTTCCAAGTTCAAGAAGCGCTACGAAGGCCTCGGCGTCTGATCCGACGCGCTCTGCGGAAAACAAAAAGCCCGGACGATCGTCCGGGCTTTTTTCGTTGCCGATCTGGCGGCTTCAGCGGGACGCGAAAGCCGTGCGAAGCAATTCGATCTGGGAGCCAACGGGGTTGCCGGTCGGCGCAGCCTGGGTGACGGTTTCGATCTCGGTGCCGAACAAATCCTGGTCGAGACGGCAGACATAGGCCTGCAGGCGCAGGGACCGGTTGACCAGCAGGCGAAACGTCTCCGGAAGCTCGTTCCAGCCATTGGCATTCGTCTTGGCTGAGGAGGTGTCCAGACGGATCTTTTCCTTCTCGGTCATCATCTGCTCGCGGCTCATCTCGCCTGCGTTCAAGGCGCGCTGCAGCAGAAGCCAGGACGCGATCTGCATAAGGCGGGTGGTCAGGCGCATCGACTCGGCCGCGTAGAGCGTCGCGGAGATGCGCGACAGGCGCTTCGCTTCCGCGCGGCCCTCTCCGTCGAGATAAGCGGCCGTTTCCTCGACCAGCCCCATACCGTCGGCATAGAGCTTCTTGAACGCGGTCGACGATGCCTTTCGCTCGATGAAATTGATCGTGTTCGACCGCTTGCTCAACTCCGACATACCCGTAAACCCCACCTGATTCCTGCGCCATTTTCTGCTTGATCATGATGTACGTGCAGGGGCGCTCCTGCACACCGGCATATTGGGCATGTTCACAGTTCAGCGCAACAAGATGCTTAATGCAAGGTTAACGCCGCCGGAGGGCATGTCCCGCTATGGCGCACTGGACTCAGGACAAAAAAAAGAGCCGCAAAAAGCAGCTCTCAGGAGTTAAAACAGGGAGGCGTCAAACAAAGCAACGGTGTCGCTTCGAATGAGTTCGGACGAATCCGAACGAACACAGTAAACAGCCGTAAAGCTTAATACCGGGTTAATGGAATTGCGAATTCCTGCCGTTTGCGCCTTTTCGGGACAATTTACAGTTTGAAAAATGCTTCGGCCGCATTTCGGCTGTCCGACTTGGCATCCACCTCGCGTTTCAACCGCGCGATCTCTTCCCCGAGCGCATCAATCGTCTCGTTCAATTCGTCCACCGACATTAGCGAAATGTCCTGCCCAAGCTGGTAGGCCGGTTTCCGTTTCGGCTCTTCTTCGTCCATCGGCTTCTCCTTCGCGCATGCGGTTGCCGTTCGCCCCGCGCAACCCTACAGTCCCGGCCGGGCGAGGAAAAGACAACCGGAAAAGCGGGGCCAGGGCATGACGATGATGAAGGCGGTCGAGATCGGCGAACCGGGAGGGCCGCGCGCACTCAAGATAACGGAACGTCCGCGACCGGAAGCCGGCGAGGGCGAAATCCTCGTTCGCGTCAAATGCGCCGGCGTGAACCGCCCGGATGTGCTGCAGCGCATGGGCGCCTATCCGCCACCGGCCGGCGCTTCCGATATTCCGGGTCTCGAAATCTCAGGCACTGTCGAGTCGACGGGTCCCGGTGCGACACGGTTCGCGGCCGGCGATGCGGTTTGCGCTCTGCTGCCGGGTGGGGGCTATGCCGAATATGCGGTGGTTCATGAAACGAATGCGCTGCCCGTTCCGGGCGGATATGCCTTTTCGGAAGCGGCCGCGATCCCGGAAACCTATTTTACCGTCTGGCACAATGTCTTCCAGCGCGGTGGCCTGAAGGCGGGCGAAATCCTGCTCGTCCATGGCGGCACGTCAGGCATAGGAACGACGGCGATTCAGCTTGCGAAGGCGTTCGGCGCCAGGGTGATCACCACCGCGGGCAGCGCGGAGAAATGCGCCGCATGCGAAAAGCTGGGCGCCGACCGCGCGGTGAACTACCGCGAGGAGGATTTTGTCGAGGCGGTCAGCGAGTTCACGGACGGCAACGGCGCCGACGTGATCCTCGACATGGTGGGCGGCGACTACATAACCCGCAACTACAAGGCAGCGGCGGTCGAGGGCCGCGTGGTACAGATCGCATTCCTCGGTGGACGAAAGGCCGAGGCCGATTTCTCGCTGCTGATGGTCAAGCGCCTTGTTCATACCGGTTCGACGCTTCGCGCCCGACCGGTCGAGTTCAAGGCCGGGTTGGCGCATGAACTGCACGAGAAGGTTTGGCCGCTGCTCGCCGACCGCAAGATACAGCCGGTCATGGACATGATTTATCCGCTGGCCGAGGCCTGGCGGGCGCATGAGCGCATGGAGGCGGGCAATCATATCGGGAAAATCGTGCTCGACATCGGGTAGCCGCCATGTCTCGCAATGATTTCATTCGCCGGATGGACAGGGCCCGGCGAACCGGTTAGCGTTGCTTCACCGGCTCGGATCAACGCGCCGGTAGATGAACGGAAGGCCCCCCTTGCCGAAGTCCACGAGACCTGCCGGGCGCCGCTTCCAACTTTTTCTGATCAAACCGTCCCATTATGACGACCGGGGCTATGTGATCAGATGGTGGCGTTCGATGATACCATCCAATTCGCTGGCCGCGGTCTACGGAATTGCAGCCGATTGCGCCGATCGCGAAGTGCTCGGACCCGATGTCGAAATCGACATAGAGGTGATCGACGAAACGAACACCCGTGTCGATGTTCCCGCAATCCTCGCCCAGCTTCGCGAGAATGACGGCTTCGGCATGATCGCGCTGGTCGGTGTGCAGTCGAACCAGTATCCGCGTGCCGTCGATATCGCACGGATGTTCCGTGAAGCCGACGTTCCGGTCGCCATCGGCGGTTTCCACGTGTCCGGCTGCCTCGCCATGCTCGATGACGACAATGTCGATCTCGATCAGTGCCGCAAACTCGGCGTTTCCATATTCGCCGGCGAGGCGGAAGGTCGTTTCGACACCGTCCTGCGGGATGCCGCAGCGCGACGGCTCGAACCGGTCTACAACTTCATGAACGATCTGCCGGGTATCGAGGGCGAACCGGCGCCGTTCCTGCCGAAACGCTTCGTGGAACGGACCACCGGGCTCAGTTCCAGCTTCGATGCCGGGCGGGGATGTCCCTATCAATGCTCGTTTTGCACGATCATCAACGTACAGGGGCGCAAGTCACGCTTTCGGACCGCCGATGACGTCGAGCAGCTTGTCCGGCTCAACTGGGCCGAAGGCATCCATAAATTCTTCATCACAGACGACAATTTCGCCCGCAATCGAGAATGGGAGCCGATCTTCGATCGCCTGATCGAACTGCGCGAGCGCGATGGCATTCCGCTCGGCCTGATGATCCAGGTCGACACGCTTTGCCACAAGATCGAGAATTTCGTCGAAAAGGCCAAACGTGCCGGCGTCACGCGCGTTTTCATCGGCCTCGAAAACGTCAATCCGGAAAACCTCGCCGCAGCCAAGAAGCGCCAGAACAAGATCACCGAGTATCGCGAGATGCTGCTCGACTGGAAGGCGCAGGGGATCATGACGCTTGCCGGGTACATCCTCGGGTTTCCCGCCGATACGCCGGAAACGATCCGCCGCGACATCGCCATCATCCAGGAGGAACTGCCGCTCGATGTCATAGAGTTCTTCATTCTGACGCCGCTACCGGGGTCCGAAGACCACCAGAAGGCCTGGCGCGCGGGAACGCCGCTGGAACCGGACCTGAACGCCTACGATCTCAACAATGTCTGCATGCCGCATGAGCGCATGAGCCGGCAGGAGTTGGAGGACATCTACAGCGAGGCCTGGCGCCTTTATTACACGCCGGCCCATATCCGGACCCTGTTGCGTCGTGCCGCGGCGACCGGATGTTCCGTCACCAGTCTGGTGAAGCTGCTCGTCCAGTTCGGAATCGGTGTGCGCCTCGAGGGTATCCACCCGCTCGAAATCGGTGTTGTGCGTCTACGGCATCCCTCCGAACGCCGACCCGGTTTGCCGCAGGAAAACCCAGTCTCCTTCTGGACGCGTTTCGCAGTTGAGACCGTCGCCAAGCAGATGCGGCTTGTCGGCGCGATTACGCGCGTGGCGATCCCGGCAATCGTGATCACGAAGAATCCGGCCACCAAGGCCTATACCGACAAGGCGCTCACGAAAGGCGCGGAAGACGAGACCCTCGATCTCTATCAGAAGACGACCGGCGGACAGGCGGCTGTTGCCCATTCAAAGAAGATCGCAGCGCTGACGGCGCGCGCATGACGCTTGCCGCGCCAGCCCTGTCAAACAGGGATACCCAGTAACTTTGGTCATGCTCATTCGCTTCGGCTACGATCTCACCGTCACGTGCGAACTTCCAACTCCTATGGTTTGCCTGATGGATATCAGGCCGGAACGCGCAGGCTCGATGCTTGCGCCGGAGAAGGTCGTCACCTCGCCGGAGGTCGAAACACACACCTATGTCGACATGTTCGGCAATGTCTGTCGCCGCTTCGTCGCGCCGGCCGGTGATTTTTCGATATGGGCTGACGGAACCGTGGAGGATTCCGGCGAACTGGATCCGGTCAGGCCGGAGCTGCAGGAAATACCGGTCGCCGAGTTGCCCGATGACTGCCTCTCCTATCTGCTCGGCAGCCGGTATTGCGAGACCGACGAACTCAGCCAGACGGCCTGGGATCTGTTCGGCAACATCGCGCCCGGCTGGGGCAGGGTCCAGGCGATCTGCGATTATGTGCACAGCCACCTGACGTTCGATTACATGGCGGCGCGTTCCACGCGCACCGCACTTGACGCCCATGTCGAGGGAGTGGGCGTCTGCCGGGATTTCGCCCATCTCGCCATCGCCTTCTGCCGGTGCATGAATATCCCGGCACGCTATGTGAACGGACATCTCGGCGATATCGGCGTTCCGATTCTCGACCCGATGGATTTCTCCGCCTGGATGGAAGTTTATCTCGGCGGCGAATGGGTGACGTTCGACCCGCGCAACAATATACCGCGCATTGGCCGGGTGGTGGTGGCACGGGGGCGTGACGCGGCCGACGTGCCGCTGATCAACTCCTTCGGCCCGCACGTGTTGAAGTCGTTCCGGGTCTGGACCTACGACGTGACGGGATTGTAGCAGACGAGAAAAAGCCGGAGCGTCGCCGCCCCGGCTTTCCCGATCGGCCTTGGGAGGCGTCGATTACATGGCGCCGAGGCGCAGGAAGAGTGTCTCGCCGTTCGAATCGTCGATGCCGTCATTGTCGGTCACGGCAAATCCATTGCCGGCGGCATCGATGGCGAAGCCTTCGATCTTGTCGACGACGTAACCGCCGGTCGATTTCAGATCCGGGATGAAGTCGTGAACTTCTTCCTTGGAGACGAGCGGCAACTCGCCGCCGAGCGGGGCCGGCGTCATTTCGGACAGCGGTACGCGGAAGAGCTTCTTCAGCTTTGCGGCCTGACCGATCTGGTTGTCGCGCTCGACGATGTAGGCGAAGTCACCATTGGCGGTGATCTCCGACAGGCCGACCCAGCCGGCGCCCTTTTTCTCGAGCGGGTAGCGCACCGCGCCCCATTCCCCGGTGTCTGTGTTGTAGGAAACGAGCTTGACCTGACCGGCCTCGTCGTCGGCCCATTCACGCTGGATGGCGATCCAGAGCGTTTCGCCGATGCGGGTGACGCCTTCGGAACCGAAGCGCTTCTCGACGGCCAGAAGTTCCGGCGGGAAGGCGACCTGCTTCTTGATCTCGCCCTCGGCGTTGACGTGGTAGAGGGCATGCGGGATCAGGCGGTCGGTACGGCCTTCCGATGCGATCCAGAAGCCGCCTTCGCCGTCCGTGGTTATCCCTTCCTGATCGAAGAGCTGGGCCGGCGCGCCGTTGCGGGTAACGCGGGTGGCCTTGGTGATCTTCGCCGGTGTCTGGTTGGCGTCGATGGTGAAGATCGTCGGCTGCATCGAATAGAAGCTGTCATTGACGCCATAAAGGATGCCTGCCTGCTCCTCGTCCGCGACAAGACCCGACATGGCGCCCCAACCGATCGGACGATCACCGTCCATGCCTGAAACGAGCATCGGATAGGCCGCTTCGCCTTCGTCATAGGAATAAATGGTGACATGCGAACGCACGCCGCCATCGTCGATCAGATCGGCCTCGTTGGCGACGGCGAACAGGTTGCGGCCGGGAATGGCGACTGCGCCTTCCGGGGCGAGCGCCGTCGGCAGGAGCTGCTTGAACGCGGGCTCCGCGCCGGTGTCTTCATAAACGCCGACCACGGAACCGCGCTCGGAAAGAAGGAAGATGAAGGTCTTGTCGCCGAAGGTGCCGACTTCCATGCCTTCGGGCTCTGCGCCCTTGTTGCCGGAGCGCTTCTCCGGATAGTGGCCGGCCATGGCGACCTCGTATTCGAAGGAGAGACCGCTTTCATAGAGGACTTCGCCTTCCTTCGAGAAGATGGTGAAGCCGCGCGATCCGCCCTTCCAGTCGCCCTCATTGGCGATGACGAAGCGGTCATTGTCGAGCCACTGCACGGCATCCGGCTCGCGCGGGACGGCGGTGAGCTTGTCGTCGAAGGTCAGCGCGCCTTCTTCCGCGGTATCGACATTGTCGAGATCGACAGTACCTGCGGAGAAATGCGAGAGGATTTCACCCGTCTTGCCATCCACGACGGCGAGGTAGTTGTTCTCCTGCATCGTGACGACGATTTCGCCTGCATCGTTGAAATCGACGAATTCCGGCTCCGGATCCTCCGGCGCGATATCGGCGATACCGGTCATATCGACTATCTTCAGGCTGTCGCAGTCCAGTGCTCCATTCGAAGCCGAAACGATGGCGAGGCTGCCGGCCGGCATCTGCGGAAGACCGCCGTCGCCAGCATCCTCATCGCGCTCGTTCTCGATCGCAACCGCGACCATGGAACCGTCTTTCGACAGCGCGACGGAGTCGGGCTGGCCGCCGAGGTCGCAGCTCTGTTCGATCTCGCCGGATTCCAGATTGACGGAGAGGAGGGCGCCGGACGGCGCGGTGTAGCTCTCGGATGTGTTCAGGCCGACAAAGGCGTGGCCGGACTGGATGACGAGGGATGTCGGCTCGCCGTCGAGCTTGACATATCCGCCGGGCGCCGGATTGGCGGGGTCCGAGATGTCGATCATTCCGATGCCGCCGAAGGGGCTGTCGGAATAGACCAGGGTCATGCCGTCTTCGGTGACGTAGATGATCTCCGAGGAGGTCTCCGAAGCCGGGTCGGCATCCGCCGGAAGGTTGGTGTTGACCGGGAAAGACGCGACGCGGTTGAAGACCGGATCAGCGGATGCGGCGGTGACGGCGAACAGCGCGGCGAGCGCCGTACCCGTGGCCAGCAGTCTGGTTTGTTTGGACATGCCTCAGCTCCCTGAGATTGCGTGGAATCGGTAAAACGGACGCGGAATCGGCCCGGCAATCGACGCGCGACTTGTTGGCGAGGCGCATGACAGCGCCATGACGGGATGACGAAGAAATGATGACAGCTTTCGCGCTCCGCTTAGCGCGCCGTTAACGACGTTGGGATTCGCGATGAGGGCGTTAAGTGTCTGTCAAAAGCGCGATTGTTACGAGTTCGGGGAGCGTCTGTCGCCACGGCAGGGCATGATGCCGATCGCTCTCCCGGCCGGGCCGGATGTCGCGCGCCGCCGCAGCGGACGCGCCAACGCCATCAACAACAAGTCGTCAAGACAGACCGGCCAATCGGCAACCAGCGAGATTGGCCCGTCGGATGAATTTGCATGGGTCGGCACAGCAAGCGTGACTACATTGCAGGGGGGAGAAACGGGCTGCGCGCGACAGACGCGGGCTCGAATTCCGGCTATGCCTCGGAGGTGGAGATGCGCCATGCGCTGGCTGCATCCTACCAGTCGATGTTCGCTGCGATCCTCCTGCCGATCTCGGTCTATTTCGCCCTGACCGTCTTCTATCACCTGTTCATTGCGGATGCCGCCGGCCATGCATTTCTGTCGGTCTCCTCGGCGCTGATCGCGATGGCATTCCTCGCGATGGGCCTTGATGTTCGTCGGCGGGCCCTGAGCTATCGCGAACTGGAATTTTTCGGCTTCGCCTTTTTCGCGCTGATCAATCTCAAGGCGGCGGCCAACAATTTCGTGCAGCTGGAGCCGGCGAAGCTCTTCTTTTTCATGCTGCCCATGCTGATTGTCGCCATCTTCGGTATCAGCACACGGCTCGTTGTCACCGCGATCCTGTCGTCGGTCGCCACCATGCTGGCTTTCGCGAGCCAGGCGGGCGGCGACATGCTTTTGCAAGCCTCGATGATCGCGCTTGCCGGCTCGCTTGCGGGCTATTGCATCTCGACACTCACACGCGGGGCGATATCGCGTGAGATCCGGGCGCGCGTGACCGCCGAGACGCTGCGGCAGACGGCCGAGGCGCAGGCTGATCAGGACATGCTGACTGAATTGCCGAACCGCCGGAATTTCTTCAGGCGCCTTCGAGAGAGGCTCGAACGTGGTCGTGCCGGTGGCGAGGAGTTCGTGCTGGGTGTCGTCGATCTGGATGGCTTCAAATCGATCAACGACAGTTACGGCCACACGGTGGGCGACCTTTTGCTGATCGAGGTTGCCGCGAGGCTTCGTGACGCCGGAGGCGGGAACGGGCTGGTCTCGCGGCTCGGCGGCGATGAGTTTGCGATCCTGATCGACGGCGCGCGAAACGATGAGCAGTTGCATGGGCACGGCGACACGATCCGGGAAAGCATTGCCAGCCCTTACCTGATTTCGGACATAGAGTTTTCCGTCTCCGCGTCGGTGGGATTCGTTCGCTCGACGATCGCCGATCTCAATGAAACGGGCCTGATCGAGCGGGCCGACTTCGCCATGTTCCGCGCCAAGGCAAACGGCAGCGGCACGGTCATCTTCTCGCATGAGCACGAAGAAGATCTGGAGCAGATCGGCCGCGTGGAGCAGGCATTGCGGTCCAGCGACAAGGAAGAGGAGATGTCCGTCGTCTTCCAGCCCCAGGTGGATATCGCCTCCGGTGAAACGACGGGCTTCGAGGCCCTGGCGCGTTGGAACAGCCCGTCACTGGGCAATGTGCGCCCCGACGTTTTCATCGCGGCGGCGGAACGGACCGGCTTGATCGAGGAAATGACACCGATCCTGCTCGGGAAGGCACTGAAGATCGCCAGGGACTGGCCCGGCGATATCAAGCTGTCCTTCAACCTGTCCATTCGCGACATCATGTCATCGACCGCCATCGACAAGCTGTGCCGGATCATAGAGGCAAGCGACATCGATCCCGCTCGGCTCGAATTCGAAGTGACCGAAACCCTCATCATGTCTGACTTCGAGACGGCGCGAAAATCGCTTGCGAAACTGCAGACGCTCGGCGCCAGGGTCGCGCTTGATGATTTCGGCGTCGGTTATGCCAATTTCGGCCATATCGACCAGCTGGATATCAACACGATCAAGATCGATCGCAGCTTCGTGACGCGGCTCGCCGACGGGGGCCGCACGGCGAAGGTCATCAAGACGATGGTGGACATGTGCGCGACACTGGGTGTCGGCTCGATCATCGAAGGCGTGGAGACGGAGCAGGAACTCGACGTCCTTCAGGGAATCGGTGCGCGCAAGGTGCAGGGCTATTATTACTCGAAGCCGATGCCGCCGGACGAGATTCCGGCCTTCCTGTCGCGGCGTTTCCTTGCGCGGATCGGCGGCGGGCCCGCGTCGGTCGCGCGCGCCGTCTGATCCCAGCCGGAATAACCTGTTATCCGTGACGCCGGGCTTTATTGCGAAGCGCGCCGAGATGCGCTATGGAGCGCTCATTCTTCCGGAAATCAGTGGTTAGACACCACGCCCGCGGCCCCGGCGCGGACGAACAGGAAAGGTTTATCCAATGGCCAATACACTTCTGATGCCCAAGGCGACGGCCGTCTGGCTCGTCGACAACACGGCGCTTTCCTTCGACCAGATCGCGCAGTTCTGCAAGCTGCATCCTCTCGAGGTCAAGGCGATTGCCGACGGTGAATCGGCGCAGGGCATCAAGGGCCTGGACCCGATCAATACCGGCCAGTTGACGCGCGACGAAATCGCCAAGGCCGAATCGGACACGAATTACCAGATGAAGCTCGCGGCCGCGAAATATGCGGTCCCGGAACTGCGCAAGAAGGGACCTCGCTACACGCCAGTCTCGAAGCGTCAGGATCGTCCGAACGCGATCCTCTGGCTGGTGCGCAACCATCCCGAACTCAAGGACGCGCAGATCTCGCGCCTCGTCGGTACGACCAAAAACACGATCGAACAGATCCGCAATCGCACACACTGGAATTCGGCGAATTTGCAGCCGGTCGATCCCGTGGCGCTGGGGCTTTGCTCCCAGATCGATCTCGATTTCGAGGTGCAGAAGGCGGCCAAGTTGCGGCCCGCTCCGGTCGAAGGAGAGCAGGGCGACAGCTTGCTGCCGGCGTCGGAAACCGAAAACCTGCCAGCCGACGACATTCTTTCGCAGCCGGTCAAGCCGAAGGAAGACGAGGAGCTCGACGCGGACGCCGTCTTTGCGCGCCTTTCCTCCCTCAAGGGCTCCCAGAGCGAGGAAGAGGGCAACGAGGACGAGCAATAAGCCTCTTTTTCCTTTTTGCTATTTGCAAGGCCCGCTTTCAGGCGGGCCTTTTCTTTTTCGGAGGGGTGTTCCCGAACGCGCCGCGAAGGCGTGACAAAAAGTATGCTTTCTTATCAATTTTGCGTAGGCTGACGCTGACCGCCGGGATTGGGCGGCGTACAGAGGATGCGTGATGAACGAACGAGGTCCGAGGGCGGCCAGTCTGGGAATGCCGGGGCACCTTATAAGGCGCTTGCATCAGGTTTCGACGCATATCTTCTCGCAGCGCGTACGTGAGGCGGGATACGATCTGACACCGGTCCAGTTCGCAGCGCTCGATGTGCTGCGTTTCAGCCCTGGCACGGACCAGGCTGGTCTGGCCGATGCGATCGCGAAGGACCGGGCGACGACCGGCTCCGTAATCGACCGGCTGGAACAGAAGGGGCTGGTCGCCCGGACAGTCAGCGGCCGCGACCGGCGGGCACGGGAACTGACGATCACCGAGGAGGGCAACAGGATCGTCGATGCCGTTCTGCCGGTGGTCGAGCGGCTTCAAAAGGAAATTCTTCCCGGCCTTGACGACGACGAGTACAGGCAGTTTCTCGCATTGGCCGCGAAGGCGGCGAAAGCTCCCGATCTCTGACGTATCGGCGCGGCGGTGATCTAATGTCCGCCCGGAGACATATCGCCGCGTTCTTCCATCTGGCGATAGAAGTCGCGCAGCGTCTTGCCGCGTTCGGGACGGAAGGTTTCCGGCAGCGTCTCTACATCGCGGACGCGGTCGACGCGGAACATGCGGAAATCCTCGCGGAGCAGACACCAGCCGACGAACAGCCAGCGCCCGCCCCAGAACCACAGGCCGAGCGGGCGGATAGAGCGGCTGGTGGTGCGGTCTTCCGCATCGACATAGGCGAAACGGATGACGTTTTTCGATTCCGCCGCGCGCTCCACCACGTCGAGATTTGCGCGCACGCTGTCGGGCAACAGGAAAGTTGGCGCGTGGATCTCCGTTGAGTGCAGGCGTGCGCGCTCGGCATCGGGAAGCACCGCCTCGATCTTGATGAGCGCTTCCTCGGCAGCACGCGCCAGGGTGGCGCCGCCCCAGGCCTTCACGAGGCGGGCGCCCGCCACGAGCGCGACGATCTCGTCACGCGAGAACATTAGAGGCGGCAGGTCGAAGCCTTCGCGCATGATGTATCCGACACCGGCCTCACCGTCGATGGGAACCCCCGTGGACTGGAGGTCGGCAATGTCGCGATAGATCGTGCGTTCGGAGACTTCGAGCTTGTCGGCGAGTTTCTTCGCCGTGACGAGCCGGCCGCCCCTCAGGTGCTGTACGATCTGGAAGAGGCGGTCGGCGCGTCGCATGGTCGTCAGGCCGCCCTGAACAGTCCGATGGAGTTTCCGTCGGGGTCCGTCGCATAGAAGAAGCTGCCGGCGGGAATGTCGATCGTCGGCGACAGCACTTCGCCACCCGATGCCTTCACCCGTCCCATCGCGTCGTCGAGCGATCCGTCGATCGCGAGGTGGATCGTGTTGCCGGTTCCGGCTTCGGAGGGTTTGCCCGGATAGAGATGGCCGGAGACGCCCATGTCGGCCATGCCGGAGAACATGACCATCGGGTTGGGGCCATCGTCGTTTCGGGTCATCGTGATGGACAGCACTTCCTCGTAGAAGCGCTTGGAAGCGTCGAGATCGGTAACCGGGATCTCGAACCAGACTGCTGTATTCCGGGGTGCGTCGGACATGGCCGTTTCCTTTCAAAGATTGGCTGACGACCCGAATGTGTCATACCCCTCCTGACATCATTCTGTCAGGAGGGAAATGTCCGACTGTCCGGCTTACTCCTCTTCGGGCACCGGGACTGTGTAATTGAGCGCGAGGCGTCCGCCATCGGCATAGATCGTCTGGCCCGTGATGTAGCCGGCGTCGTCGGAGGCGAGGAAGGAAACGGTCGAAGCGATTTCCGCCGTCTCGCCGATGCGCAGAAGCGGGGTCCTGGACAGGATGCGATTGCGCGCTTCCGGGTCATCATTCACCGAGGACAGCATCTCGGTCATGATCGAGCCCGGGCCGACGGCGTTGACCCGGATGCCGTAAGGCGCAAGCGACATGGCCATGACCTTCGTCAACTGGTTCACGCCGCCCTTGGAGACGCAATAGGGCACCTGATTGGGGATCGCGACGGCGCCGTTGATCGACGACATGTTGACGATGGCGCCGGCGGGGCCGCTATTCTTGACCTTTTCCACCATCAGGCGCGCGGCAGCCTGTCCGCACAGGAACTGTCCCTTGATGTTGACGCGCATCACGCGGTCGAAATCCTCTTCCGTGATATCGAGGAAATCCGCGCCATGCACGATACCGGCATTATTGACCAGGATGTCGACGTCGCCGAAGACGTCGAGTACGGAGGCCATGAGGTTGTGGACGCTGAGGCGGTCGCCGACATCGACGCCGATGGACTGGACATCGCCCAGGTCGGACAGTTCCTCGGCCGCGGCCGCACCCTTTTTCTCGTCTATGTCGGCAAGCATCACCCGCACGCCGTCGCTCAACAGTCGCTTGACGATCGCGTATCCGATTCCCTGCGCGCCGCCGGTGACGATCGCGATCTTTCCGTCGAGTGCCATGATAGTCTCCTGTTTCTTTCAGGCAGACCTAACGCTTCCGGCGGCAAATGGAAATGCTGCGGCCGCGCGAGGCGGACGCTCGTTCTCATGAGTCAAAAATACTCTCTCAGGCGGCGGCCAGGCCTACCTTGCGTTCCCTGAGCACTTCGCCGATTTCGTCGAGGATAGCCGGGTCGTCGATGGTGGCCGGCATCTTCCAGTCCTCGCCGTCGGCGATCTTCTGCATGGTTCCGCGCAGAATCTTGCCGGAGCGGGTTTTCGGCAAACGGTTGACGGTGAGTGCGATCTTGAAGGCGGCGACAGGGCCGATTTCGTCACGCACCAGCTTGACGACTTCTTTCTCGATCTCCTCGGCCGGACGGTCGACACCCGAATTGAGGACCAGGAAACCGGCCGGCAACTGCCCCTTGAGGCTGTCGGCGATACCGATGACGGCACATTCCGCGACATCCGGATGACCCGCGATGACTTCCTCCATCGCCCCGGTCGAGAGGCGGTGACCGGCGACATTGATAATGTCGTCGGTGCGCGCCATGATGAAGAGGTAGCCGTCTTCGTCCATGTAGCCGGCGTCTGATGTCTTGTAGTAACCGGGGAACTCGTCGAGATAGGCCGCGCGGAACCGGTCGTCGGCATTCCAGAGCGTCGGAAGGCAGGACGGCGGCAGCGGCAGCTTCACCACGATATTACCAAGCGTCCCGGCGGGCACCGGATGGCCCGCATCGTCGATGATCTGGACATCGTAACCGGGCATCGCGACCGTCGGGGAGCCGATCTTGACCGGCAGTTCGCCGAGACCGAGCGGATTGCCGGCGATGGCCCAGCCGGTTTCGGTCTGCCACCAGTGGTCGATGACCGGAACCTTCAGTTTCTCCTGCGCCCATTTGATCGTGTCCGGATCGGCACGTTCGCCGGCCAAAAACAGCGAGCGAAGGCTCGACATGTCGTAGTTCGGGATCAGTGCGCCCTTGGAATCTTCCTTCTTGATGGCGCGGAAGGCGGTCGGCGCGGTGAAGAGCGACGAGACGCCGTGTTCCTGGATCACGCGCCAGAAGGTGCCGGCGTCGGGTGTGCCGACAGGCTTGCCCTCGAAGACGATGGTCGTCGCGCCGATCAGAAGCGGGGCGTAGACGATGTAGGAATGGCCAACGACCCAACCGACGTCGGACGCGGCCCAGAAAACCTCGCCGGGCTCGATGGCGTAGAGCGCCCGCATGGAGTAGCTCAAAGCGACCATGTGCCCGCCATTGTCACGCACCACGCCCTTGGGCTGACCCGTCGTGCCGGAGGTGTAAAGGATGTAGAGCGGGTCCGTCGCCGCGACGGGGACACAGGGGACCTTGGTCTCGCCTTCCATATGCGCCCAGACGGCTGCGGCGTAATCGGTGTCGCGGCCCGGTTCGAGATCGTAGGGATGCTCCTCGCGTTCCAGTACGAGGCAGTGATCGGGCTTGAACTTCGCCTGGGCGATGGCCGCGTCGAGCAGGGGCTTGTAGGGCACCTGCCGTGATGGCTCGATGCCACAGGAGGCGGCGACGACCACCTTCGGGTGGCAATCGTCGATGCGGGTGGCGAGTTCGTGCGCCGCGAAGCCGCCAAAGACGACGGAATGGATTGCGCCGAGGCGGGCGACCGCCAGCATGGAGAAGACGGCTTCCGGGATCATCGGCATGTAGATCAGGACGCGGTCGCCCTTCTCGACACCGAGATCACGCAGGACAGCGGCAAGTGCCTCGACCTCTTGCAGGACTTCGCCATAGGTGAACTTGCGCTGCTTGCCGGTGATCGGACTGTCATAGATGACCGCGGTCTGGTCGCCTCGTCCGGCTTCGACATGGCGGTCGACAGCATTGTAGCAGGTGTTGCACTCGGCGCCGGCGAACCAGCGGCCATAGACGCCGTCTTCCGGATCGAAGACTTTGTCCCACGGCTTGAACCAGTCTATGGCCTCGGCCTGCTTTTCCCAGAACAGGCCCGGATCTTTTTTCCAGTCGTCATAGACGGCTTGATAGCTGGACGTATTGCTCATGGCGTTACTCCTCCCGCGTGCAAGAGCCCCCGTTCCGGCTTCCCCTCTGGAACGCGGTTTCCTCGTGCCAGAACGGATGCTATTCGTCCATTTGACTAACGCCTAAGCTGATCGGTGCTTGAGCGCGACAATTGCGCACAGCCCGCAACCCGAGCCGAACGGATAATCTCTTGGTCAAACTGCTATCAGTATTCGTCGTGCTGGCGATGATTGTCCAGATCATCAAGCCACTGGGCGTGCCGGGACTACGACGACGCAGCGATTTCTGGAAGCTGCCCCTGGCGGGTCTGTTCGCGATCGTCCTGATCAGCGCCCTGCAACTTTAGCGGCGCGGGGGAGGGGCCTTCGGGGACCAGGTACTGCACCAGATGTTCTGCCCAACTGCGATATCCGGCCGGCCCGGCATGAAACCCGTCCCGGGCGAAACCCTGCGGGCCGTGGATCGGCACCGGATCGGCCATCACGGCCCCGCGCTCGTTGCACAGGCGGGCGCCCATGGCGTTTATGAGTCCGGCGCGAATCTGGAGAATGCGGCCGAGCGCCGGGGGAAGCGCCGGAATGCGGGTCATGTCGGCAACCGGCGACCAGACGATGCGCGCGTCGGGAAAGCGTGCACGCACGGCATAGAGCAGTGTGCCGAACTCGCGCTTGAAGCGGCGGATGACGTGAAAGTTCTTCATGTCGTTCGTGCCGATTGCCAGGACGACATGTGTGAAGTCGCGATCCTCGACATGCGGAATGACGTGATCGCGCAGATCGCCTGAAGTCGCCGAGTTCGCGCCGGCCGCGCGCCAGCGCACGGGGCGGCCCGAGCGCTGGTTCAGCGTGCGCGCGATATTGAAGGCCAGCGTGTCATCGAGACGCGTCATGCCGACGCCGGCAACGGAGGAGTCGCCCGCAACCAAGATGGATATCTCATCGCCCTTGCCGTCGAACCGTCCTTCATGGGGGACTTCGGCGGGGTGCAGGCGTTCGATCCGCAGGCGGACCGAGATGCCCTGCCAGACATAGACGGGGAACGCGACCCAGCTGAAAAGCGCCTTTGAGACCATGCGGCGAAAGATCCGAAAATGAGATACCCGTGGCACCTAACGGCGCCACGGGCATTATTTAGAGACGTTGCGCGTCTCAGCAATATGACAGGGCCGCGAAAGTCAGCCGGCCCGCGAGGCTTCGAAGATGCTGTCGATCGCTTCGGCGAGCATCGCATCAAACTCTGCGTCGCTCTGGTCGGCGGACAGACCTTCGCTCAGTGCCCGCGAGAAGCTGGCGATCATGCCGGTGTTCTGAGCCAGTTTCTCGTTCGCCTCATCGCGCGAATAACCGCCGGAAAGCGCGACGACCCGCATGACGCGCGGATCGTCGATGAGCGGCTTGTAGAGGTTGGGCTTGGTCGGCAGGCTCAGCTTGAGCATGACCTGCTTGCCTTCCGGAACGCCGTCGAGGTGCTTCTTGATCTCGGCCAGCAGGATGTCCTCGGCCTCGGCCTTGTCGTCGATCGAGATCGTGACTTCCGGCTCGATGATCGGAACGAGGCCATGCGATAGGATCTGGCGTCCCACCTCGAACTGCTGATCGACGATCGCCGCGATGCCTTTCGGGTTTGCCGCGTCGATCACTGAGCGCATCTTGGTGCCGAAGACGCCTTTGGCGACTGCACGCTCCAGCAGGGCGTCGAGATCCGGCATCGGCTTCATCAGCTTCACGCCATCCGCCGCGTCGGCAAGGCCTTTGTCCACCTTCAGGAACGGTACGACACTGCGGTTCTCCCACAGATACTGCGCCGTCGGCACGCCGTCGATTTCGCGGTCCATGGTCTGTTCGAACAGGATGGCGCCCATCACCTTGTCACCGGTGAAGGCGGGCGATTTGATAATCCGCGAGCGCATCTGGTGGATGAGGTCGAACATCTCGTCTTCGTTCGAATAAGCGCTTTCCGAAACACCGTAGAGTTTCAGCGCCTTCGGTGTCGAACCGCCCGATTGGTCCAGCGCCGCGATAAAGCCGTCCTTGTTCGCGACCTGCGCTGCCATATCCGATTGCGTCATTCGTATCTCCCGAGGTTGGTCAAGGTCCGAAGCGCGCGGCGCGTGCCGGCGCTTAAACTGTCAGGCCGGGCCTTAGCAAAGGGCCATCCTGGAAGGAATATCACAGGCCTCGATCTAAACCGATTAAAATAGTTCAATCGTTTAAAATAGCCCGAAAAGCTGATCCGTGATGGGTCCCTGCATCTCGCTTTAAGCTTCAGGCAGAGAGCGCGGCGACGCCTGGCAATTCCTTGCCTTCCATCCATTCGAGGAAGGCGCCGCCCGCAGTCGAGACATAGGTGAACTTGTCCGCCACGCCCGCATGATTGAGTGCGGCAACCGTGTCGCCGCCACCCGCGACAGAAACAAGATTACCGGCCACGGTCTGCTCGGCGGCGAACCGCGCGGCAGCGACGGTCGCCGCGTCGAACGGTTCGATTTCGAAAGCGCCGAGCGGTCCGTTCCAGACCAGAGTGGCCGCGTGGTCGATCCAGCCATTGATCTTTTCGACGGTCGCCGGACCGGCGTCGAGGATCATGGCGTCGGCGGGCACGTTCTCGATATCGACGGTTTCGTTGTCCGCTCCGGCCTTGAACTCGCGCGCAACGACTCCGTCTACTGGCAGCACGATAGCGCAGCCCGCGGAGGCGGCTTCCGACATGATCGCGTTTGCGGTGTCCGCGAGATCGTGCTCGCACAGGGACTTGCCGACTTCGACGCCCTTGGCCGCGAGAAAGGTGTTGGCCATGCCGCCGCCGATCACCAGCGCGTCGACCTTCTTGACGAGGTTCTGCAGGAGATCGATCTTGGTCGAGACCTTGGCACCGCCGACAATGGCGACGACAGGCTTGGCGGGCGCGCCAAGGCCCTTCTCAAGCGCCTCGAGTTCGGCCTGCATGGAGCGGCCGGCATAGGCGGGAAGCAGCCATGCAAGGCCCTCGGTCGAAGCATGGGCCCGGTGCGCCGCCGAGAAGGCGTCGTTGACATACATGTCGCCATTGGCGGCCATCGCCTTGGCGAGGTCCGGATCGTTCTTTTCCTCGCCGGGGTGGAAGCGGGTGTTTTCAAGCAGGAGGACATCGCCGCTCGTCATCTCGTCGATTTCCTTCTTCGCGGCTTCGCCGATGCAGTCGGAGGCGAAATCGACACGGTGATCGAGTTCCTCTTCCAGTGCCTGCGCCACCGGACTCAGCGACATCTCTTCGACGACCTTTCCCTTCGGGCGGCCGAAATGGGCGAGCAGAATGACCTTCCCGCCCCTGCGGGACAGTTCGGAGATGGTCGGAATGACACGTTCGATGCGTGTCCGGTCGGTCACGACACCATCGGCCATTGGCACGTTGAGATCGACACGCACCAGCACGCGTTTGCCGCCGATTTCCTGTGGCATATCGTCAAGTGTCTTGAACTGCGTCATGAACGGAACTCCTCTGTCGTAGAGCCATGCCTACAGCCGGTGGCTGCCACGTTCAAGCGGGCTGAATGTCACTTGTCGCCGGCGCCGCTTTCAGCATTTCCGGTGTTGTCATCCGAATTGCTCTTCCTGCGCCACCGGGATTTGAACAGGAAGGACATCAGCTCCCGGAAACTCAGAAAAACCGGAATGTTGGGCCTGGTTTTAGGTTCCAGAGAAAGACCCGCGGCCACCACGTTTCCGTGTTCGTCGATATCGCGCACGATCAGCTCTACAGGACCAATGGCCGTGCGATCCGCATAATCGGCACGACCGCCTAAGCGGGCGCGCAGCAGCGCATCGATGGTTCCCGCGCCTTCCTGTTCGTCCAGTTCGAACCCGTAAATGGCGCCCAGTTCGGCGGCGGGGCGCGTGGGGTCGATGGTGAAAACCCCGAAGAAGTCGGCATCGTCGCTGTTTACGGGTTTCGGCTGGGCGAAAAGCCGGTCGAGCAGTTCGGGATAGCCGGACGGCACGAAGAGATAGACATAGTCGTTGGGGCGCAACCGGCCCGCATACTGGTAGCGCATGGACTTGCCATCGCGGACCACGAGGGAAGGCCGCGCCCAGCGCGGAATGCGCCCGCCGGTGACGATCGGGCTGTTGTCGACGACACGATACACCAGCAATTCGTGCGAGACGGAGCCGGGGAGCTCGAGTTCCAGTTTCTCGACCGCGCCCATGCGCGGCGGCACGACGAGACCGAGGCGTCTTGCAAGAGGATTGATCGTCCAGCCCTGCACGAGAAGCGAGATCATGACGATGATGAAAGCCGTGTTGAAGAACAGCATTCCGTTCCCGATCTGGCCGATGAACGGAAGGATCGCCAACAGGATGGATACCGCGCCGCGCAACCCGACCCAGGATACAAAGGCCGTCTCTTCCGGCTGGAACCGATACGGGGCGAGACAGAGCCAGACCGCGAGCGGGCGGGCGACAAGGATCAGGAAAAGCCCCAATGCGATGGCGGGCAGGGCAATCGAGCTGAATTGCGAAGGTGTGGCGAGGAGACCCAGAACCAGGAACATGAGGATCTGGGACAGCCAGGTCATGCCGTCCTGGAAGCGCCGTATCGAAGCGGCTGCCCGCATTTGTCGATTTCCGGCGTAGAGACCGGCGACATAGACGGCAAGGAAGCCGGAGCCGCTCAGCGCACCAGTCAGCGAAAAGATCAGAAGCGCGAGAGCAATGACGAAAATTGGCGTCAGCCCGCGTTCGAGTTTCAGGCGATTGACGAGGGCGACGATAACGAGACCGCCAAGATAACCTATTACCAGACCGAGGGCGAGTTGCAGCAGGAAGCCGGCGGCCACCTGCACGCCGAATTCCTCGATAGCCTTGCCGGACGCCACGATCTCGACGAGCGTGATCGTGAGGAAAACGGCCATCGGATCGTTGGATCCGGACTCGATTTCCAGTGTCGAACGCACCTTGTCGCGTATCGATATTCCGCCGACCCGCAACAGGAAGAAAACCGCGGCCGCGTCCGTGGAACTCACCACCGCCCCGAGCAACATGGCTTCCAGCCAGGGAAGGCCGATGAGGAAATGGGCGGCCGCACCCAAAAACAGCGTTGTCAGCAGGACGCCGAGCGTTGCCAGCGTCAGCGCCGGGGCGGCGGCATTTCGGAAGGATTGAAGCGAGGTTCCGAAACCGGAGTCGAACAGGATGACGGCGAGGGCAAGCGATCCGACGAAATAGGCGACCGGTGCGTTGTCGAAATCGATGCCCAGCCCGTCGACGCCGGCGATCAGCCCGATACCGAGGAATAGCAACAGCAGCGGCGTGCCGAAACGAAAGGCGAGAAGGCTGGAAAACGCTGCGGCAAGAACCAGCACGGTGCCGACAAGGATCACCAGGTACATGGTCTCGATCATCGACGCGTCGCCTTCATTTCGTGCGACACGCATATGGCGTCGACGCGGGAGCGGGCGTTCGAACGCGAACTGACGAGATCGATCGATCCGATGGCGGGGTCCTCGCTACCAGGGTGGGAAGATTGTCCTCAAAGGATATATGGTCGTCGACCCGCGAAACAAATCCCAAAAAACCGGGAACCCGCCGGCTGAGACCTTCAATCGCCGGATTTCCGGTCAGGGTCGATCGTGCAACCGCGCCGGATGCAACGCAGCTTCCACCAGACGCCGAGCGCGACAAGTGCGATCAGGATGATCGTGGCAAGATTGGGCATGCGCGTTCCCGTCTAGCCGATGTCCCCGTCATCGTCCGGCGGCCGCGCATACCAGTGGGTGCCCGCGCCGCTTTCGCTCAAGCCGGGCAGGTCGCGGTCGACCGTACGACGGAAACGTCTGGAAATGAAAAAGCCGGCCGCGCCGATCAGGATCGCGATCGCGATGAAGATCAGCGGGCCGGCTTGCATCGGGTCGTCAGGCTCAGATCAGCTTGCCCATGGCGACGGCGGTGTCGCCCATGCGGTTGGAGAAGCCCCATTCGTTGTCGTACCACGACAGGACGGACACCAGCGTGCCGTCCATGACCTTCGTCTGATCCATATGGAAGATCGACGAATGCGGGTCGTGGTTGAAGTCGATGGAAACGTTCTTTTCCGTCGTGTAGCCGAGGATGCCCTTGAGCGGGCCTTCGGCGGCGGCCTTGATCGCGGCGTTGATCTCGTCGACGGAGGTTGCGTTCTTTGCGATGAACTTCAGGTCGACGACCGAGACGTTCGGTGTGGGCACGCGCATGGCGAAGCCGTCGAGCTTGCCATTGAGCTCCGGCAGCACAAGGCCGACGGCCTTGGCGGCGCCGGTCGAGGTCGGGATCATCGACATCGCGGCGGCGCGGCCGCGGTAGAGATCCTTGTGCATCGTGTCCAGCGTCGGCTGGTCACCGGTATAGGAGTGGATCGTCGTCATCATGCCCTTTTCGATGCCGATGGCGTCGTTGAGGACCTTGGCGACGGGCGCAAGGCAGTTGGTCGTGCAGGACGCGTTGGAGACGACGAGGTCGTCCTTCGTCAGGACGTCGTGGTTGACGCCATAAACGACGGTCTTGTCCGCACCGGCAGCCGGAGCGGAAACCAGCACGCGTTTCGCACCGGCTTCGAGATGCAGCGACGCCTTTTCCTTGGCGGTGAAGATGCCGGTGCACTCCATAACGATGTCGATGTCGAGGTCACCCCAAGGCAGTGCCTTCGGATCGCGTTCGGCGAAGACCTTGAAGCTGTCGCCACCCTCGATGTGGATCGTGTCACCCTTCACCTCGACGGCTTTCGGGAACCTTCCGTGCACGGAGTCGTAGCGCATCAGGTGAGCGTTGGTTTCCACCGGGCCGAGGTCGTTGATGGCGACGACATCGATATCCTTGCGGCCGGATTCGTAGATGGCGCGAACGACGTTGCGGCCGATGCGGCCAAATCCGTTGATGGCGACTTTCACAGTCATGCGATTTCCTCCATGAGTGGTAGGGCGACTTTACTGGTGTTGGTGTCCGTCGTGAATGCGGGTTTCGGCCGCATCGACGACTGCTTCGGGTGTAATGCCGAAATGGGCATAAAGCTCCTTGTACGGGCCGGACGCGCCGAAGGAATCCATGCCGATAAACGCACCGTCATGGCCGATGATCCCGTCCCAGCCCTGGCGGATGCCGGCTTCGACGGCAATGCGAACCTTGGCTGATCCGATGATCGCCTCGCGATACTCGGCTGACTGCGCGAGGAACAGGTCCATGCAGGGCACCGATACCACACGGGTCGGATGTCCGTTTGCCTCCAGCGCCGATTTCGCGGCAAGCGCGATCTCGACTTCCGAACCGGACGCAAAGATCGACACGATGGCATCGTCGCTGGCCGGGGCGAGTTCGTAGGCGCCGCGCGCGCTGCGATTGTCGGCCGAATACTCCGTACGTGCGGCGGCGAGGTTCTGTCGGGTCAGGGCAAGCGTCGAGGGTGCTGTATCGCTGGCGAGCGCCAGTTCCCAGCACTCCGCCGTCTCCATCGCGTCCGCCGGGCGGTAGACCATGTGATTGGGAATAGCGCGAAGGGCCGCCAGATGTTCGACCGGCTGGTGGGTCGGTCCGTCTTCGCCGAGACCGATCGAGTCATGCGTCATGACGAAGATGGAACGAATACCCATCAGAGATGCCAGGCGCATCGCGGGACGCGCATAGTCCGAGAACACCAGGAAGGTGCCGCCATAGGGGATCAGTCCGCCATGCAGCGCGATTCCGTTCATCGCGGCGGCCATGCCGTGCTCGCGGATACCGTAGTGAATGTAGCGGCCGGAAAAATCATCCGGCGTCACGTTCGCGGTCTGGCTGGTCTTGGTGTTGTTGGACCCTGTCAGGTCGGCCGATCCGCCCAGCGTTTCGGGCACGGCCGCGTTGATGACTTCCAGCGTGTTTTCCGAGGATTTGCGCGTGGCGAGCGTCGGCCGGTCGGCGGCGAGCTTCTTCTTGTAGGCTTCCATCGCTGTCTCGAGACCGGCGGGAAGGTCGCCGCGCATCCGGCGTTCGAACTCGCCGCGAAGCGTTGCGTCGGCATCGGCGAGGCGATCCTGCCAGGCGATGCGCTGTTTGCCGGCGTTCAGGCCGACGACACGCCAGTCGTCGAGGATCTCGGAGGGAACATCGAAGGGTTCGGCGGTCCAGCCGAGCGCTTCGCGCGCGCCGGCGATTTCCTCTGCGCCGAGCGGCGAGCCATGCGCCTTGGAGGTGCCGGCCTTGTTCGGCGCGCCGAAACCGATCGTGGTGCGGCAGGCGATCAGCGTCGGTGCATCGGAAGACCGCGCGCGCTCGATCGCCGAAGCGATGGCGTCAGGGTCGTGACCGTCGATGGAGATGGTTTCCCAGCCGGATGCCTCGAAACGGGCCTGCTGGTCAGTAGAATCGGAAAGCGACACCTTGCCGTCGATGGAAATACCGTTGTCGTCCCAGAAGACGATCAGCTTGGAGAGCTTGAGGTGGCCTGCAAGCGTCAGCGCTTCCTGGCTGATGCCTTCCATGAGGCAGCCGTCACCGGCGAGCACATAGGTGTAGTGATCGACAAGTTCTTCGCCGAATTCGGCGGCCAGCTTGCGTTCGGCGAGCGCCATGCCGACGCCGTTCGCGAGGCCCTGGCCAAGCGGACCGGTCGTCGTTTCGATGCCCGCAGCATGACCGTATTCCGGGTGTCCGGCGGTTTTCGAGCCGAGCTGGCGGAAATTCCTGATCTCGTCGATCGTGATGTCCTCGTAGCCGAGGAGATAGAGCAGCGAGTAGAGCAGCATCGATCCGTGCCCGGCAGACAGCACGAAGCGGTCGCGGTCCGGCCATTGCGGGTTCATCGGATCAAATTTCATGAATTTCGAAAACAGAACCGTCGCGATGTCGGCCGCTCCCATGGGGAGGCCCGGGTGTCCGGAGTTCGCGGCTTCCACGGCGTCCATGGAAAGAAAGCGGATCGCATTCGCCATCCGGTCGTGTTTTTCACGTGAGGTCATGGGTTTTCCTGTTGGCGTCGGCCGGTAAAAGCTTGTCACACCGGCTTCCCGGAACGAAATCGCGCGACACATAGCAGTTCGCCGGAACGAGTCAACAAACCGGGGCCCTTGCCCCGTGGCCGCGTGATCGCGGTTCGTCCTGTCCTGTGGGTTAGTGCGGACGGCATTTGAAAAGGCGTCGCGAAGCGGCTACCTTTATGCACTGCCTTATCGCTTCCACATAAGGCCCTCAAATGCAAAGGCGTTCGCCTTGGCGGGGAGATTGAGAGTAATCCGGCATGGCATCTGAACAGACGCTCTCGGAAGTTTTAAACCGGCTCGACAAGGCGGTCTTGTCGCTGGAAGACGCGGTGGACCGCCAGGTCGAAGTCCGCGAAAATTACCGCGATGCGGAGGAGGAAGTGCAGCGCATGAACTCCGATCGCGGTCGGCTCGCGGGTGAACTGGACGTATCGGAAGCGCGCGCCGAGCGTCTCGAAGACGTTAACAAGGAGGTCTCGCGTCGGCTCGTCACGGCGATGGAGACCATTCGCGCGGTCCTCGACCGGTAATTGCACCGGCACTGCACAGAAAGTTCCCAGTTCCATGTCCCAAGTCACAGTCAGCATCGACGGCAAGGCCTACCGGATGGCATGCGATCCCGGACAGGAGGAGCATCTCCAGGATCTCGCCGGACGCTTCGACCAGTATGTCGGCCACCTCAAGAAATCCTTCGGCGAAATCGGAGACCAGCGTCTCACCGTGATGGCGAGCATCATGGTGATGGACGAACTCGTCGAACTCCAGAAACGCGTGACCGGGCTCGAGGCGGAGATGGAATCGCTGCGGCGTACCCGCGACGAGGCGCTTCAGCGCGCCGACAGCGTTGACGACATCCTCAAGGAGCGCCTGTTGTCGGTTGCCGGCAAGATCGAGTCGGTGGCAACGAAATTGGCCTGACGGGTACTGGTGTTCGTCGAGGCTTAGACCTATATCGAAATTTCGGCCGACTGCGCTTCTCGGCAGGAAACAATTTCCCCGGGGCCTTACGCATCTCTAGGGAGCTGTCCCTGACCGAGCTCGTGGGCTCGGATATACGGCGCCCACCTACAAAAGTAGGTTCCCGGGATGCCGCTTTCCACCGGTTGTTGTGGTCGGACCGAATACTCATCCAACGGCGAATGGCGGGGCCGTGGCGCTTTCTCCCTCAGAGCTGAAGAAATCGATCCGACGCGAGTGTCTCGCGCGGCGCGATGCGCTGCCGATCGATGCCAGGATCGAAATGAGTCTCGCCATGGCCGAGCATGGCGCGGACATCGCGTTCGAACCCGGTTCGGTCGTTTCCGGCTTCTGGCCGATCCGCTCGGAAGCCGACATCAGGCCGCTGCTGTTCTCGATGCGCGAAAGAGGTGCGCGGCTCTGCCTGCCTGTCGTTCTGGATCGGGAGACAATCGTGTTCCGCGACCTGGTGCGTGGCGCGCAAATGGTCGATACGGGCTTCGGGACCGCCGGACCGGGCGAAGAGGCGGAGATTCTCGATCCCGCGCTCATGCTGGTTCCCCTTTCGGCGTTCGACAGCAATGGCAATCGGATCGGCTATGGCGCGGGGCATTATGACCGGGCGATCGCGCGTCTGCGGTCCTTGGGGCGAGCGCCCGAACTGGTCGGCGTGGCCTTCTCGTGCCAGGAGGTCGAGGTGGTTCCGGCCGAACCGCATGACGTGCCACTCGGCGCGATCCTCACGGAAACGGGCTTGCGCCGTTTCGACAGGCACGGATAGGTATCCGCATGAGACTTCTATTTCTTGGCGACATGGTCGGTCGTTCCGGCCGCAACGCGGTTTACGAGCGGCTTCCCGGTCTGATCTCCGATCACAAGCTGGATTTCGTCATCGTCAATGGCGAGAACGCCGCCGGCGGTTTCGGTATCACCGAAGCGATCCTCACCGATACACTGGACGCCGGCGCCGACGTCGTGACCACGGGCAATCATGCCTGGGATCAGCGCGAGGCGCTGGTCTTCGCCGACAGGCACGCACAGTTTCTCCGACCGGCGAACTTTCCGAAGGGCACGCCCGGCAAGGGCATGGGCGTCTACGAGGCGAGGAACGGCGCGCGGGTGATGGTGTCAAACGTCATGGGCCGCGTGTTCATGGCGCCCGATCTCGACGATCCATTCGCCTGCGCCGAGGAGCAGCTTGCAGGCGGGGGGCTCGGCTCGGAGTTCGATGCTGTCGTGTTCGATTTCCACGCCGAGGCGACGTCGGAAAAAATATGTTTCGGCCATTTCGTCGATGGACGGGCGAGCCTCGTTGTCGGGACGCATACGCACACACCGACCGCCGATCACCAGATCCTGTCAGGAGGCACTGCCTACCTTTCGGATGCGGGCATGTGCGGCGACTATGATTCCTCGCTCGGCATGGACAAGGAAGAACCGCTCAACCGGTTCTTGTCGAAAATCCCCAAGGGCCGTTTCGAGGCAGCGAGCGGTCCGGCGACGATATGCGGCGTCGCCGTGGAGATATCAGACCGCACGGGGCTTGCCGAAAAGGTCGCCCCGCTTCGTATCGGGCCGCGGCTGGCCGAAGCGTTCCCCGACTGGTGGTAGGCGTCGGAAACCGGCCGCTCAGCGGCGGTTGAACGGGAAGTCGTCGTCGAACGGGAAGAGCGGCTTGACCCTCTCGCAATTGTAGACGACGCAACGCGGATTGTCCTTTGCCGGCACGGTATGCGCGACATGGCGCTCTCCGATCGGGCATTGCCGGTTCGGGCTCTCGTAGCGATCGTAGAGGAAGTAGTTTGAGACGCGCGTCGACGGGTAGCGCACGACGGCCGAACCGTCGCGGATGATCGTCCGCTGGACGGTGGCGCAGGTGTTGAGATCGGCGCGGATCCGGGTCACGGCCCCGGCCTGGGCGGTCATTGCCAGCGACAGGCCGAAGGCGAGCGCGAGGCGGATTCGATGTTTCGTGTTCATGGCTGTTCCTCGAAGGATGAGGCTATCCCCTGAAGGACAAATTGGACGGAACCATGATGGTCGGGCGTTTCGGAAGGTCGCGGATGGTGACGGTGATCGAATTGCCATCCAGATACTCTATCGCGAATTCCTGGCTCATCTGCTGCAGATAATTCTGCAGGTAGGTGCCGCGCAGATGCATCGGCAGGACGATGGAGGAGCGCAGGCGGTTGGTGATTTCCGCCATGCCCGAATGTGACAGGGTCAGACCGCCGTCCACGGGCACCATCACGATGTCGAGCCGTCCGATTTCCGCGTAGTGGGCCTCGGTGAGCTGGTGATGCAGATGTCCGAGATGTCCGATGCACAGGCCCGCCGTCTCGAAGATGAAGATCGAATTGGCGTCGGGCACCATGCCGCCCTCCCATGAGCGGATGTCGGTCGTCACGTTGCGCACATAGACGTCGTCGACCACGACGTGATGTTCTGCCGGCTCCGGCCCCGCCGGGTTCCAGCCGGGCAGAACATATTCGATCCCCGGATCGGGATTGAGCGTGTAGTGCGAGGAATGCGCCCGGTTCATCGTGACGATGCGGGGCAGCGGGTCCGCTCCGTAAAAACCGGAAAAGTCGGTCGCGATCGTTACGCCGGTTGGTGTCACGATGCGGTAGGTGGAATGCCCCTCGAACGAGATCGTCACCGCTTCGCTCATCGCCAGCGGATTTTCGGAGGCCTCGGCCGAGGCGAAGATGATTTTCGGGACACCCGGCGGGATCGCGCGGGCAATGGCGAGGCACTGGCTGACCGGCTGTCCGTCTCCAGACCCTTGTGCGAGAGCGGGAGGCAGCGCGGCTGCGAGGCAGACGGCTGCGGTTGCGATCAGCATGGTCAGGTGGCGCATGGCGAACTCCCTCGACTATATAGAAGAGTTTAGGCGTCGCTTCGCGAATATCCAGTCACAACCGCTTTAGCATCGATTTGTCTCACTTCGGCGCGGTCGCGTATGCGCTTCCCGCATTCGCACCGTTGCGTTCAAGCATCAGGGTCTCTTGGGGTTACAGTGCCTCTGGTGCCGGGCGCGGCTTGCCGCGCCCGGTCCCGGATTCGTGCCAGGACATGCATGGTCGAAACGAACTAGAAAGTGACCTTGTAGCCCGCCTGGAATGTGCGACCCGGTCCGGTCTGGAGTTCGATCGGATCGGTAAGCGCGGCCCCGGCCGGATCGGCCACGGTATCGTAGCGCGACGCGGCATCCTGGAAGTAACGCTGGTTGAAGACGTTCTGGACACCGAAGCGAAATTCCGAATTTTCGGTCGGCTTCCATTTCGCATAGAGGTCGAGCAGGCCGTAACCGCCGGGCTTGAACGCGTCCTCGCTCGAGGTGCGGGTCACCGGGGCGACGAGCGTCGTCACGGCATCGAGTGTCAGATCGTATTCCGGCATCGTGTAGCTGAGCCCGATCACGCCCTTGAGCGGGGGCGCGGTGTAAGGCCTCCAGGCATCGCCGGGTTCGTCCTGCTGCTTGCCTTCCTGCCATGTCAGCGAGAGATCGGCCCGCAGCTTGTCCGTCAGGTCCCATGCGGCAGCGGCCTCGACGCCATACATCTGCACCGAGGACAGATTGTGGTAGGTGATGTCGAAGAAGGTTCCCGGAACGAAGTAGAAGCTCTGGATGAAATCCGTGTACTCCGCATAGAAGGCGGTGACGGAAAAATACCCCCTGTCGAATTCGCCGCGCACGCCGATTTCGTAATTGTCGACAGATTCAGGGCGAAGATCGGGCGCCGGTATCAGGTCGAAGTTCGGACCGGGCAAGGAGGTGTAGAGCTGCTGGGCGGTGGGCATCTTGAAGCCCTGGTTGAAGGCAGCGTAGACCGAGTATTCCTCGCTCAGATGATAATTCGCTCCGATCGCGAGGAGTGTCGTCCCCCTTTCGACCGGAACGGGTTCGGAACCCGGTACTTCCTGATAATCGGCGTCCGGGCGCGGATCGAGATTGTAGTAGGCGTAGCGCAGGCCCGGCGTGATTTCGAGGCGTTCGTCGAACAGTGCGATCTGGTCCTGAATGAAGAAGTCGGCTCGAACTGTCGTCGCGTTGGCGAAGTTGAAGCCGCCGCCGCGCTCTTCGGTCTCGATATCCGTGTCCAGATTGTAGGTGGTGTCGATGCGCTGATAGTCGGTCAGCGTTCTGTCGCCATCGAAGCCCCAGGTCACGGTGTGTCCGATCCCGCCCGTGTCGAACCGGGAGGTCAACTGGATGTCGAGTTCGAAGAAATCCTCGTCATATGAGAGGTAGTCTTCCGCAATCACGTCCTCGCCACCGGCGGTTTCCATGAATTCCGTGCCGGTGCGCTCATAACCGTTCGGGGTGTAGGCGAGCGACCATCTGACGTCGTCGACCAGCGGCGCGCCGACATGCCATTCGTGTTCGATTGCGAAGTGTGCGCGATAGAGATCGAGATCGCGATCGTAGTCGAACGTGGTCTCGCCGGTGGGGACCAGATCGTTGTCGTAGCGGGGCCCGAGAACCTGATCGAACTGAACATCGGTCCTGCGGCGCATATATTCCGCTGTGAGTTCGAACCGATGGTCGCCATTCGGCGTGTAAACCGCCTTGGCGAGGCCGCGATAGTTCTTCTTGTCGGTCGGATCCAGTTCGTTACACGGCGTCGCGCCGAGGCCGACATTTCGCGGGCACCCGTAGATGCCGCCATCAGCGCGGGCGTTGGAAAGGGTCGCCTCGTTCGAGGAGGTGTAGGAAACCCCGCCGAGGATGCTCAGATCCGGGCCGAGTTCCTGCGCATAGGTGAGCGCGGAGTTGAACTCGTTGTCGAGGCTGTCATAGCCAAACTCGATCGAACCACCCTTCGTCTTTCCGTCCGTGAGGACGTCTTCCGGGTCGATGGTTTCCAGCGCCACGATGCCGCCGAGCGCGTCGGCGCCCCACAAGACCGATCCGGGGCCGCGCACGATATCGGCCTGCCTGGTGAAGTTGAAGTCGAGATAGTCCCGCGTGCCGTCCATAATCCCTTCGGGAACGCGCGAACCGTCAACGAGCATCTGGACACGGTTGCCGCCGACACCTCGAATACGGAACCCGCCGAAAGTGTTGAAGGGATCTGTCCCGGATGTCTGGCGGTTGACCGTTACGCCCGGTTCGTAGCGGACGAGTTCCTGCATGTCGGTGATGAAGCGGTCATCGATGACTTCGCCGTCGATCACGGTGATGTTGGCAGGTACGTCGAGCGGCTTGGTCGCCTGTCTGTTTCCGAAGATCGTGATCTTGTCGAGGATGACGACATCGCCGTTTTGCGTTCCGGTCTCTGCGACCGTTTGATCGTCGGTTTCCGTCTCTTCCTGCGCCAATGCGCCGTGAAGACCGATTAGGAAAGTCGTGCTCGCCAGGACGGCGCGCAGGCACATGCGAGACATGTGTAGCCCCCGTGAAATATGTTTCGCTTTTTTCTGAGGTCTGGCTGACGCGAGCCGCTAGGGGGCGCGAACTGGCTGGATGACGGCTTTTCTAAATATCATGATAAAAATTGTCAACTTTTACCGCCGTTTTGCCGCAATGAGATTTCCGGCCGGTGACATTGGGATTTCATCCCGCTGGACGATGCGCCCGAACTTTCATATAAGCCGCGCAATTTCCAAAGCTTTGAGACCACAGGGGAGACCATGGCCGGTCATTCGAAATTCAAGAACATCATGCATCGCAAGGGGCGCGCCGACGCTGCCCGTTCGAAACTGTTTTCGCGTCTCTCGAAGGAAATCACCGTTGCGGTGAAGATGGGTGGCGGAACAACCGATCCGGACATGAACCCGCGGCTTCGGCTTGCTGTCCAGAACGCCAAGGGCCAGTCGATGCCCAAGGACAACATCCAGCGCGCCATCAACAAGGGCTCGGGCGGCGACGGCGAGGACTACAAGGAGATGCGCTACGAGGGCTACGGTCCGGGCGGCGTCGCGGTCATCGTCGAGGCCCTGACCGACAATCTCAACCGCTCCGCGTCCAATATCCGCGCCTGTTTCTCGAAGAATGGCGGCTCGCTGGGTGAAACCGGCTCGGTTTCCTTCATGTTCGACCGGGTTGGCGAGATCGTCTACAAGCCGGATGCCGGCGACGCGGACGCGATCATGGAAGCGGCCATCGAAGCCGGCGCCGAAGATGTCGAAACCGACGAGGACGGCCACACGATTACCTGCGCCTTCGAGGATATCGGCTCGGTGTCTTCGGCACTGGAAGAAGCGCTCGGCGAGGCCGAATCCGTCAATGTCATCTGGAAGCCGCAGAACCGCACACCCATCGACGAGGACAAGGCTTCGACCTTGATGAAGCTGCTCGACGCACTCGACGAGGATGATGACGTGCAGAATGTCTATTCCAACGAGGATATCGCCGAAGACGTGATGGAAAAGCTCTCCGCCTAATCGTCCGGCCGCTCGTGAGCGGTCACCGGGTGTATTCGGGTCAGGGGCGCAGACCGTCGAGGGCGGGCAGCGTCAGGATGGCGGCGGCGGCGACGATCGTCAGCGCGATGCGCTTGTAGGTCGCCTCGCTGGAAAAGCCGAACAGGCGCGCACCGATCATCAGGCCGGCGAGATAGACCGGGGCGTAAAGTGCGCCCTGGGTGACGGCCTGCCTGGTCACGAGATCGGCGAGGAACAGGCCGGTCGCCGAAATGACCGACGTGATCGCGAAAAAGATGATCAAGTTGGCACGCACGAAGCCGGCGCCGGTTCTCAGTGCCATCCAGTAGAGAATGACCGGCGGACCGGCGATCGCCGCCGCGCTGCCGAGAAAGCCCGAAATGCCGCCGACGGCGAGACGGACCGGCACGTTTCGCGGGCCGTGATAGTACCAGCCAGACCAGAGAAGCGCGACGGCGACGAAGATCACTGCCGACATGAACCAGCGCAGCGTGTCCGTATCGCCGGTTTTCAGGAACCAGATGCCAAGCGGCATGAGCAGCGCGTAGCCGACGGCGACGGGCGCCAGCTCGCGCAGTTTCACCTTCTTCACGGCGCCGACGATCAGTGGGATCATCGGCAGCGAGTCGATGACCAGCAGGATGACGATGGCGACTTTCGGACCGAAGGTCATCGCGCCGACCGGGCCGACGATCATGCCTGTGCCGAAGCCGGAAAATCCGCGCACGATCCCCGCGACAGCGACAGCGGCCATCAGCACGAAGAAGCTCGCGTCGAGCGGTATGCCCAGAACGGTCACGGAGAATTTCCCGGAGAGAAGAGACGCGAGACCTCTCGCATGCCGGAAGACCAAGGGCAAGATGTGTGTTTTGTTTTCTTTTTGTTCACATAAGCCGTGTCACAGGCTAACGTGACCGCGGAGATGGATATGGGACAGGCGATTCGCATAATCGGGATCGATCCGGGCTTGCGCCGGACAGGTTGGGGCATCGTCGAGAGCCTCGGCAACAGCTTGCGTTTCGTCGCTTCGGGCACGATCCGTTCCAACGACAAGGCGGATCTGGCGTCCAGGCTTTGCCAGTTGCATGACGGGCTTGCCGATATCCTCCACGCGCATGCGCCGGAAGAGGCGGCGGTCGAGCAGACCTTCGTCAACAAGGACGCTGCCGCGACACTGAAACTCGGACAGGCGCGTGGAATCGCCATGCTGGTGCCGGCACGCGCCGGCCTTGTGGTGGCGGAATATGCGCCGAATGCGGTCAAGAAGGCGGTGATCGGAGTAGGCCATGGCGACAAGAAGCAGATCAGCATGATGGTCAGGGTTCTTATGCCGAAGGCGACGTTCGACACGGATGACGCGGCGGATGCGCTCGCCATTGCCATCTGCCACTCGCATCACCGCATGAGCGCGGTTCATCAGGCGAGGCTCGCGACCGTATGATCGGGAAACTCAAGGGCACTGTCGACGAGGTCGGCGAGGATCACGCGATCATCGATGTGCATGGTGTGGGCTACGTCGCCTTTTGCCCTATGCGCACGCTCTCGGGACTGCGCGAGGGCGAGGCGGCGGTGCTTCATATCGAGACCTATGTTCGCGAGGACATGATAAGGCTCTACGGTTTCGCGACGCATCTGGAACGGGAATGGTTCCGGCTTTTGCAAAGCGTGCAGGGCGTCGGCGCGAAGGTGGCGCTGGCCGTGCTCTCGACGCTGTCTCCCTCCGATCTCGCCAATGCGATCGCGTTGCAGGACAAGGCGATGGTGGCGCGCGCGCCCGGGATCGGCCCGAAGGTGGCGCAGCGCATTGTCTCGGAGCTGAAGAACAAGGCACCGGCATTCGCCGGGGACGCCTCCGGCACGATCGGGTTGAAACAGGAGCTGGGCGAGGGGGTTGCGAGCGGGCCGGTCTCCGACGCCGTTTCGGCGCTCTCCAATCTCGGTTACAGCCGCGACCAGGCCGCGAATGCCGTCGCCGTGGCGATGAAAGAAGCGGGGGACGGCGCCGACAGCGCGAAGCTGATCAGGCTTGGTCTCAAGGAGTTGTCGAAGTGATCCCGTCTTGCCTCGACCGGTTACGGGTGCGATTGACACCTCATGAATGATCAATCCCGCCTCATATCGCCGGAAAAGCGCGGCGAGGATGTCGATGTCGCGCTTCGGCCGCAGACGCTGGATGACTTCACCGGCCAGAAGGCGGCGCGCGCCAATCTGAAAGTCTTCATCGAGGCCGCGCGTGGGCGCGGCGAAGCGCTGGACCATGTGCTGTTCGTCGGCCCGCCCGGTCTCGGCAAGACCACGCTGGCACAAATCATGGCGAAGGAACTCGGCGTTAATTTCCGCGCCACCTCCGGGCCTGTCATCGCCAAGGCGGGAGACCTCGCGGCGCTGCTCACAAATTTGGAGGAGCGCGACGTCCTGTTCATCGACGAGATTCACCGTCTCAATCCGGCCGTCGAGGAGATTCTATACCCGGCGATGGAGGATTTTCAGCTCGACCTGATCATCGGCGAGGGGCCAGCTGCGCGATCGGTCAAGATCGATCTTGCGAAATTCACGCTGGTCGCGGCGACCACGCGGCTGGGACTGCTGACGACGCCGTTGCGCGACAGGTTCGGCATTCCGGTGCGGCTCGATTTCTACACAACCGACGAACTGGAGACGATCGTTCGGCGTGGGGCGCGTATCATGGGGCTTGCCGTGAGCGACGACGGTGCGCGGGAGGTCGCGAAGCGCGCCCGCGGCACGCCACGCATCGCGGGACGGCTTCTGCGCCGGGTGCGCGATTTCGCCGATGTGGCGAAGGCCAGCGAGGTCACGCGCGAGATCGCCGACGAGGCGTTGACCCGGCTCGATGTCGACGCGATCGGACTCGATATGCTTGACCGGCGCTACCTGACGATGATCGCCAGGAACTTCGGCGGTGGTCCGGTCGGTATCGAAACGATCTCAGCCGCGTTGTCGGAGCCCCGTGATGCGATCGAGGACATCATCGAGCCGTTCCTGATCCAGCAGGGCTTCATCCAGCGCACGCCGCGGGGCCGTCTTCTGACCGCGAATGCGTGGAAGCATCTCGGCATGGACGCGCCGAAGGACCTCGCCGCCATGCAGTCGAACCTGTTTGGCGAGGATGACTGAGGCTTGAAGAAGATCGGATTGATCGGCGGGCTGAGCTGGGTTTCGACGGCAGATTATTATCGGCGGCTGAACGAGATGATGCAGGAACGGATGGGTGGCGTCACCTCTCCGCGTATCGCGCTCGAAAGCATCAATCGTCAGGCCTATGTCGATGCGGTGATCGACCGCAAGGACGAGGACGCGGCCTGCGCCATCATCCTGGACGCCGCGCGGAGCGTTGAACGGGCCGGCGCGGACTTCATCATGATCTGCTGTAACGACGTGCATCGTTTCGTGCCGCGGATTGCGCCCGAAATCGCGATTCCGTTTCTGCACATCGCCGAGGAAACCGCCCGCGCGATCGTGGAGAAAGGGCTGAAAAGCGTTGCACTTCTCGGCGTCCGCAAGACGATGGAGGAGCCGTTTTATCCCGACATCCTCGGCCGCCACGGGATCGCGACGATCGTTCCGGATGAGGCCGGGAAGACCTTCGTGCACGATTCCATCTATGGGGAACTTGTTAGGGACATTTTCCGGCCGGAGACGAAGGCGCGGTATATCGAGCTGATCGCCGATCTGACGGCGCGAGGATCGCAGGGTGCGATCCTCGCCTGTACGGAAATCCCGATGCTGATCGGCGCTGAAGACGTCGCGACGCCCGTCTTTTCGACCACTGAAATCCATTGTCACGCGGGGATCGACATGGCGCTGGCGGCCTGAAGCCGGGGTTGCGCCTTAGACCGAAATCGTCGAGAGACCGGGCGCGACTGGACAGGTGCACATGATGAAAGACGAGATGACGGCATTGTCGGGCCGGCTCACCGAGGCGGGTCATGAATTGCAGGCCCGGGTCTATTACGCCGATACGGATTTTTCCGGCGCGGTCTATCACGCGCGCTACCTTGAATTCCTGGAACGCGGACGCTCCGACTTCCTTCGCCTTCTCGGCGTCCACCACACCGACCTGCAGGCCGGTCAGACAGGGGAGACGATCTTCTGGGTGGTTCGGCGCATGGAGATCGATTTCCGCGCGGCCGCGCGCATCGACGATATCCTGACCGTTTCCACCACGGTGGCCGAACTGGGCAAGGCGCGCATCCGGATGGCGCAGGAAATCCGTCGCGACGGCGCGCTGCTGATCGCCGCGAAGGTCGAAGCGGCGCTGATCAATGCCGAAGGAAAGCCGCGGCGTTTTCCGCGGGAATGGGTCGCGCTGTTCTCGCCCAGGGACGCAAATGCCGCCGATTCCGGCGAAATGTCATGAAATGAACGCAATTGGCCCGGTTTCACTAACGAGCCGTTAACGATAACGATTCATGAATGGGCAGGTTCGAAAACGGCCTCCGCGACGCCTTTGTTTAACCTAAATTGTCGTCGAGAGCCTGAGCGGCCTACCAGGATGCGGATACGCCGTGTCCGGCACTCGGGCCGGCCGCAGACTTCAACCTCAATTCCGGAACTCGGGGTAACAGGATATGGAACAAATCGGGATGGCCGCGCCGGGAGCCGAATTGTCGCTCTGGGCGCTCTTCATGCAGGCGGGCTTCGTCGTCAAGCTGGTCATGATCGGGCTTCTCGCAGCCTCCGTCTGGTCGTGGGCGGTCATGATCGACAAGACGCTGGCCTATGGCCGCATGCGCAGGGCGTTCAACAAGTTCGAGGATACGTTCTGGTCCGGCCAGTCCCTGGAGGAACTGTATCGCGCGCTGGCCGAGAAGAAGGCAAGCGGCATGGGCGCTCTCTTCGTGGCGGCAATGCGAGAATGGAAGAAGAGCTTCGAGCGTGGCGCGAAATCCCCGATCAGCCTGCAAACCCGGATCGACCGCGCGATGGATGTCGCGCTGGCGCGAGAAATGGAAGCGATCGAAGGCCGTCTCGGCTTTCTTGCCTCCGTGGGTTCGGCGGCGCCATTCATCGGCCTGTTCGGCACGGTTGTTGGCATCATGACCTCCTTCCAGGCGATCGCCGGCTCTGAATCGACCAATCTCGCGGTCGTGGCGCCGGGCATCGCGGAAGCGCTTCTGGCCACTGCTCTCGGTCTCGTCGCGGCTATTCCCGCCGTCATCGGCTACAACAAGCTGATCGCCGATGCGGGCAAGCTTGGCGCGCGCATGGAAGGTTTCGCGGACGAATTTTCCGCCATCCTGTCGCGCCAGATCGATGAACGCATGAATACGGGCAGCCGCGCACAGGCGGCGCAGTAGGACAACGGAACACAGGTGATCCGATGGCCATTTCAATGAATACCGGCGGTGCGCGCGGCGGACGACGCGCGCGCAGGACACGCAGCAAGGCGCTGATGTCCGAGATCAACGTTACGCCCTTCGTGGACGTGATGCTGGTGCTGCTCATCATCTTCATGGTCGCCGCTCCGCTGCTGACAGTGGGTGTCCCGATCGACCTGCCGGAATCGCGCGCCTCGGCGCTTAATTCAGAAACGCAGCCGATCACCATCTCGATCCGCGACAATGGCGAGATCTATATTCAGGAAACGGCGATTCCGATCGACGAAGTGGTTCCGAAGCTCGAGGCGATCGCCCAAACCGGCTATGACGAGCGCATCTATATCCGTGGCGACCAGAATGCGGATTACGGCACGATCATGCAGGTGATGGGTCGTATCAACGAAGCCGGATTCAAGAATCTCGGCCTCGTCACCCTGCAGGAACAGGACAATTAGTCCATCATGAGGGTCGGCCTCGTCACGTCTGGAGTATTGCACGTAGTGGTCCTCACATGGGGGATGCTGTCGCTGAGCGCGCCGGAATCCTTCGAGGTGGACGACGTGGAATCCCTGCCGGTCGAACTGGTGTCGCTGGCCGAGATCACGCAGGTGCAAAAGGGCGCGGAGGACGCGCGCAAGGACGGGCCGGCCGCGCCTTTGCCGACCGAGAAACCGCCCGTCGATGACGACGCGGTCAATCTCGGCGATCAGGAACGCGATCAAGCCGCGCCGGAAACCGAAGAGCAAAAGCCCGTCGAAGTCGAACAGGCCGTGTTGCCGAAACCCTCGGAAGCGCCGACGCCGGACCCCGCGCCGCGCCCCGAACCGGTCGAGGAAGTCGCGCCCGAGCCGGAGCCCGACACGACGACCGAGGTTGCCGCTTTGCCGGAACCGCGCCAGACGGTGGAGCCCGATCCGGTTCCGGATGTGGCACAGGAAGCCGAGCCCCTTCCGGCGGAGCCGCAGACCCGCGTGCCCGACCAGGTGCCGGTCCCGGCGATACGTCCGGAACGGCCGCAGGCGCAAACGGCGAAGACCGACGAGCGGCGCGAAAGCGAACCGCAAAGGCAGGCCCAGTCGACGCCTCCCGCCCCCGACAACAAGTCCGAGGAGGACGAGGTCGCGGCGCTGCTGAACCAGGAAAAGGCATCGGGCGGCGGCGCGCAGCGAACCAACCAGCAGGCGTCGCTCGGCGGCCAGCGCAATACGGGCGGCTCCGAGCTGACGCAAAGCGAAATGGATGCGTTGCGCAACCAGATCCAGGCGTGCTGGAGCCCGCCATCGGCGCTTGGCGCGGAGGATCTGAAAGTGTCGGTTCGCTTCAGGCTCGACCGGTCCGGCATGCTGGAAGGCCGCCCGACCGTCACTGTGAGCTCGGGCAACCGGGCGGCCGACGAAAGCGCGCGCCGCGCAATCCTGATCTGCGAACAGCGCAATCAGGGCTACCGGCTGCCGGCGGAAAAATACGACGCCTGGCAGGACGTGGTGGTGAATTTCGACCCGAGCGAGATATACAGGTAACCCAAACTTCCCGAGAGACGAACGGAAAACCGTGGGACAGGAAGGACTGAAGAAATGAGAAAACCGACCCTGCGACTGATCGCCTTCGTGACGATGGCCATGACGGCCTTCGCGCTTGGCGGCCAGCCGGCCCGCGCGCTGGTGGAGATCGACATCAACAAGGGCAATATCGAGCCGTTGCCGATCGCGATCACCGATTTCATTTCGTCGGACGGGATCGGCGCGCAGATATCGGGCGTCGTTGCCGCGGACCTGCAAAGCTCCGGCCTGTTCGCGCCGATCGGCAAGGGTGCCTTCATCGAGAAGGTCTCCAATCCCGATGTTGCGCCGCGTTTCGAGGACTGGCGCGTGATCAACGCGCAGGCGCTGGTCATCGGCCGTGTCATCGAGGAGGGCGACGGTCGGCTGCGGGCGGAATTCCGGCTGTGGGACACCTTCGCCGGCGAGCAGATGCTTGGCGAGCAGTTCTTCACCAATCGCGACAATTGGCGCCGTGTCGCCCATATCATCGCCGACACGATCTATCAGCGCCTGACCGGCGAGAAGGGCTATTTCGACACGCGCGTCGTCTTCGTGTCCGAATCCGGCCCGAAGGACAGGCGGGTCAAGAAACTGGCGATCATGGACCAGGACGGCGCCAATGTCCGCTACCTGACCCGTGGTGACGACATCGTGCTGACGCCGCGCTTCTCGCCGACGCGCCAGGAAATCACCTATATGGATTTCGCCGGGGGCGAACCGAAGGTCTATCTCCTGCAGTTGGAGACCGGCCAGCGTGAGCTTGTCGGCGACTTCCCGGGCATGACTTTCAGCCCCCGCTTCTCGCCGGATGGCCAGCAGGTCATCATGAGCCTGCAGCAGGGCGGCAACGCGAACATCTATTCGATGGACCTGCGCACGCGCCGCACGACCCGCCTGACGAACTCCAACGCGATCGACACGTCGCCCTCCTTTTCGCCGGACGGTTCGCGGATCGTGTTCGAATCCGACCGCGGCGGACGCCAGCAGCTTTACGTGATGGGTGCCGGCGGCGGTGAACCGCAGCGTATTTCCTTCGGCAACGGATCCTATTCGACGCCGGTGTGGTCGCCGCGCGGCGATCTGATCGCCTTCACGAAACAGTCCGGCGGGCAGTTTTCGATCGGCGTCATGCGGCCGGATGGATCGGGCGAGCGTATCCTGACCACCGGCTTCCACAATGAAGGTCCGACATGGGCGCCGAATGGCCGGGTGCTGATGTTCTTCCGCGAGGCGGCCGGCAGCGGCGGTCCGCAGCTTTTCACCATCGATCTGACGGGCCGGAACGAGCGTGCGATCAGGACGCCCGAGTTCGGATCCGATCCGGCATGGTCGCCACTATTGGAGTAGGGCGTCTCGAAGCCGCCGCATTTCCGCCATATCGCGGCAAGCAGCCACGCTGCCGGTTTACGGTCGATTAACCCTCTTTCTTGAACGGCGGTTAACCTCGACAGGGTTACCAAAGCTTCAACGAATTCGTTCAAATCCAGGAGAAGCGGCCATGCGCCGAATTCCAACCGCCCCGATCAAGCTCATCGCGATCATGCTCGTTGCAGGCTTTGCCGTAACAGGCTGTGCCAGCAAGAAGCCGCTGCCCAACAATCCGGGCGAACTCGGCCTCAACAATGCCGCGCCGGGCACGTCCCAGGACTTCACCGTCAATGTCGGCGACCGTATCTTCTTCGATACGGATTCCTCGGCGATCCGCGCCGATGCCCAGCAGACGCTGGCGCGTCAGGCTCAGTGGCTCAACCAGTATCCGAACTATTCGATCACGATCGAAGGCCATGCCGACGAGCGCGGCACGCGCGAATACAACATCGCACTCGGTGCGCGCCGCGCCGCCGCAACGCGCGACTTCCTGGCCGCGCGCGGGGTCAATCAGGCACGCATCCGCACGATTTCATACGGGAAGGAACGGCCGGTGGCGACGTGCGACGATATCTCCTGCTGGTCCCAGAACCGCCGCGCGGTCACCCAGCTGGGTGGCCAGGGAAGCTGATCGGCGCCCTATGCGAAATGAAAAAGCGGCTTCGGCCGCTTTTTTTGTCTGGGGTCCAAGACAAAGTTTTGTCGAACTTGACAGCTTAGTGTTACAGGCTTGACGGCCTTAACCATGATAGCGGGGTGCTTATTCGAAATGGTATCAATGCCGAGATTATTCAGTGCTGTGCTGGCGGTTGCCACGCTGGCCGCATGGGGAGCGCAGGCCGGCGAGGCGCGCAAGCTGCCGACGGGCAGCTACGAGGTGGCGCAAGCCGCCGATCCGCGCGTCTACCAGCTGGAAGAACAGGTGCGCCAACTTAACGGGAAGATCGAGGAACTGACGTTCCAGATGCTCGAACTCCAGGAACAGTTGCGCCGCATGCAGGAAAACAACGAGTTCCGTTTCCAGGAACTCGAAAATTCGGACCAGACGGATGCCGGCGACAGTGCCCGGCCCGCGCTACCCGGGCCGACCGATACCGCCGAGGCGGTACCGGAACCGCCGGCCGCACAGCCCGCCGCACCGCAGACAGCGACCGCCCAAAATGGAAGCGGCGGCACGGTGCTCGGGAAACAGCCGCGCAATCTGGGGACGTTAACGGTCGACGGGCAAGGCAATGTTGTCGACGGGTCGGTGGATTTCTCCCAGGAGACAATCGACTCGGCCGTCGACGGGTCTTCGGTAGCCAGCGTGAACGCGCCGGACGATCCGGAGGTGTACTACCGGTCCGGCTACGAGAACGTGCTCAACGGCGATTACAATGTCGCCGAAGGGATTTTCCGTTCCTTCGTCGAGTTGTTCCCGAGCGACCCGCTGGTGCCGGATGCGCGCTTCTGGTTGGCGGAAAGCGTGCGCGCGCAGGGCCGTCTCGAAGAGGCGGTGGAGATCTTTATCGCCCTGCGTCAGAGCTACCCCGATACGCAGAAAGCGCCTGAAACCCTGCTCAAGATCGGCCAGATCATGCTCGATCTCGGCGACCGCGACGTCGCCTGCGTCACCTTTGCCGATGCTCAATCAAGCTACCCGGACATGTCCCCGAACGTCCGTGGCCGGATCGCCGAAGAGCGTTCCAGAGCGCAGTGCTAAGCACTGATCGCCTGACCGCGCCTGTCTGGCGCACCCTTTCCTCAATTCAGTTCGACCCGCGAAGCCGCATCGCGATCGCCCTATCCGGCGGCGGCGACTCGACAGCCTTGCTGCGTCTCGCCTACGCCTATTTTGACGCGCGCGGCGAGGCAGGGCGCCTTGTTGCGGTTACCGTCGATCACGGCCTGCGCGATGCATCCGCTGCCGAGGCGCGACTGGCCGGAGACGTCTGCGCGAAGCTCGGCATTTCCCACGAGATCAAGGAATGGCGCGGCGAAAAGCCTGCAACGGGGCTGCAAGCCGCCGCGCGGGATGCGCGTTATCGCCTGCTCGCGGAAGCCGCCAAGGCTTATGACTGCGGCATCGTACTCACCGGTCACACGCTGGACGACCAGGCCGAAACGGTCGCGATGCGCGGCAGGCGCGGCGCGGGACGCGGGCTATCCGGTATCGCGCCCGCGACGCTGTATGAGCGTCGCACATGGTTCGTGCGACCGCTGATCGGCCGCCGGCGAAGTGAGTTGCGCGACTGGCTTTCCGGAATGGGCCAGACCTGGATCGACGATCCGTCCAATTGCGACACGCGCTTCGAACGGGTTCGCGTGCGCGGCGAAGATGTCGCGACGACGGATGCCGAGACATTTCGCGCGGCTTTCGAGGCGCGTCGGGCCGAAGCCCACAACGCTGCGTCGGTGCTGGGCGATGACAGCTTCTGGCGTTTCGACAGCGACGCGCGCACCGCCGAACTCCAATGTGATTGCGCGCCCGCCGCAGACGGCTTCATGCTGGCACTCTCGGTCGTTTTGAGCTGGGTCGGGCATGGGGCCTATCTGCCGCCGGTCCCGGTCGTGGAAAAGGTGGCCGCTTTCTGCCGGGAGGCAGCGCCCGGCAAGCGGATGACGGCGGCCGGCTGCCTTCTTTCAAAGGCCGGCGGCCGGGTGCGAATTGGTCGTGAGCAACGCAATCGGCGTGGCGGCGGCTACGGATACGACCACCTGCTGCCAAGCCCCGATTTCGATGTCGCGCAGGCGCTGGCTGATCGCGCCGGCGAACCCGGATTCCCGTCTCCGCCGATTTCCGGTTACCTTGATTGATCAGAAACGTCGCAGATAAGCCCGATTGCCTTGGCAATGTCGGACTTCGCACCTATGTTTGAGACAAGGTTCGCCGCCGGATCGCGGAGCGGCACAGTAACGAGACAGATATGAATCCGAATTATCGAAATTTCGCGTTGTGGGCGATCATCGCATTGATGCTGATCGCACTGTTCAACATGTTCGACAACCAGCCGACGACGACGTCGAGCCGCGAAGTCTCCTATTCGCAGTTCCTCCAGGACGTCTCGACCGGCCGCGTCAAGACGGTGACCATCGCGGGCGACCAGATCAGCGGTACCTACAGCGACTCCGGCGCCAGCTTCCAGACCTATTCTCCCGGCGACGACAATCTCGTCGAGCGGCTCGAGAGTCAGGGTGTGGAAATTCGTGCCCGGCCGGAGAATGACGGTTCGAATTCGTTCCTCTCCTACGTGTTCACGTGGCTGCCGATGATCATCATCCTCGGCGTCTGGATTTTCTTCATGCGCCAGATGCAGGGCGGCGGTTCGCGCGCCATGGGCTTCGGCAAATCGCGCGCCAAGCTTCTGACGGAAGCGCATGGCCGTATCACCTTCGCCGATGTGGCGGGTGTCGACGAGGCCAAGCAGGATCTCGAAGAGATCGTCGAGTTCCTGCGTGATCCGCAGAAGTTCCAGCGCCTCGGCGGCAAGATCCCGCGCGGCGTGCTGCTCGTCGGACCGCCCGGAACCGGCAAGACGCTGCTGGCGCGTTCGGTCGCCGGCGAGGCGAACGTTCCGTTCTTCACCATTTCCGGTTCGGACTTCGTCGAGATGTTCGTCGGCGTCGGCGCGAGCCGCGTGCGCGACATGTTCGAGCAGGCCAAGAAGAATTCGCCCTGCATCATCTTCATCGACGAAATCGATGCGGTCGGCCGTCATCGCGGCGCCGGTCTTGGCGGCGGCAATGACGAGCGTGAGCAGACGCTGAACCAGCTTCTTGTCGAGATGGACGGTTTCGAGGCCAATGAGTCGATCATCCTGATCGCGGCCACCAACCGCCCCGACGTGCTTGACCCGGCCCTGATGCGTCCTGGCCGTTTCGACCGCCAGGTGGTCGTGCCGAATCCGGATATCATCGGCCGCGAGAAGATCCTCAAGGTGCATGTGCGCAACGTTCCGCTTGCGCCGAATGTCGACCTCAAGGTCATAGCGCGTGGTACGCCGGGCTTCTCCGGCGCGGACCTGATGAACCTCGTCAATGAGGCTGCCCTGATGGCGGCGCGGCGCAACAAGCGTCTTGTCACCATGCAGGAGTTCGAGGACGCCAAGGACAAGGTGATGATGGGCGCGGAGCGCCGGTCCACCGCCATGACCGAGGAAGAAAAGCAGCTGACCGCCTATCACGAGGCCGGTCACGCGATCCTGGCGCTGAACGTGCCGTCCTCGGACCCGGTCCACAAGGCGACGATCATCCCGCGCGGGCGTGCGCTTGGCATGGTCATGCAGTTGCCGGAAGGCGACCGCTACTCGATGAGCTACAAATACATGATCTCCCGGTTGGCGATCATGATGGGTGGCCGTATTGCCGAGGAGCTGAAGTTTGGCAAGGAGAACATCACCTCCGGTGCCGCGTCCGACATCGAGCAGGCGACGAAGCTGGCGCGTGCCATGGTCACGCAGTGGGGCTTCTCCGACAAGCTCGGCCAGGTCGCCTATGGCGAGAACCAGCAGGAAGTGTTCCTCGGGCATTCCGTTGCCCAGCAGAAGAACATTTCCGAGGACACCGCCCAGATCATCGACATGGAAGTTCGTCGGCTGGTCGACGAGGCCTATGCCGAGGCGCGTCGTATCCTGACCGAGAAGAAAGACGACTGGATCACGCTCGCTGAAGGCCTGCTCGAATACGAGACGCTGTCTGGCGACGAGATCAAGGACCTTTTGGCCGGTCGCAAGCCCTCACGCGACATGGGCGACGACACGCCGCCTTCGCGTGGCTCCGCCGTGCCGAAGGCCGGCTCCAAGGAGAAGTCCGACAAGGGCGACGAGCCCGACACCGGCGGAATGGAGCCGCAGCCACAGGGTTAACCGTGGTCCGCAATGCCTGAGGAAGGCCGCTCCGGCGGCCTTTTTTCATGGAGTCGCGTGGTGTATACGGATGCGCGGGCAGGGGACACGAATAGACGGGCGCTCGACGGGCATCTCATGACAAGAAATTATTTCGGCACCGACGGTATCCGGGGCACGGCCAACAAACACCCGATGACGGCAGAGATCGCCATGAAGGTCGGCATGGCCGTCGGCGTGGCGTTTCAGCGCGGTGGCCATCGCCATAGGGTTGTGATCGGCAAGGATACGCGCCTCTCCGGCTACATGATCGAGAACGCCATGGTGGCCGGCTTCACGGCCGCCGGCGTGGACGTTTTCCTGCTGGGGCCGGTTCCGACCCCCGCCGTCGCTATGCTGACACGGTCGTTGCGCGCCGATATCGGCGTGATGATATCAGCATCCCACAATCCGTTCCACGATAACGGTATCAAGCTGTTTGGACCGGATGGCTACAAGCTTTCCGATTCCATCGAGCTCGAAATCGAGCGGCTGCTCGGCAAGGACCTGTCGTCGAAGATGGCGAAGCCCGACAAGATCGGCCGTGCGCAGCGCGTCGAGGGCGACCTTTATCGCTATATCGAATTCGCCAAACGGACCTTCCCGAAGGAAATGACGCTGTCCGGCATGCGCCTCGTGCTCGATTGCGCGAATGGCGCGGCCTACAAGGCGGCTCCGGCCGCGCTTTGGGAGCTTGGCGCCGAGGTCGTAACCATCAACAACAAACCGGACGGTTTCAACGTCAACCTGGATTGCGGATCGACCAATCCCCTCGGCCTTTCGAAGAAGGTGCATGAGGTACGCGCCGATCTCGGCATCGCGTTCGATGGCGACGCGGACCGGATGCTGATCGTCGACGAGCACGGCACCGTCGTGGATGGCGATCAGCTCATGGCGCTGATCGCGGAGGACTGGCATCGGCGTGAAAGGCTCACCGGCGGCGGTCTGGTCGCAACCGTGATGTCCAATCTCGGGCTCGAACGGTTCATGGCTTCGAAGAATCTGGAGCTGGTGCGCACCCAGGTCGGCGACCGTTATGTCGTCGAATACATGCGCGCGCATGGCTACAATGTCGGTGGCGAGCAGTCGGGCCACATCGTTCTGTCGGACTATTCGACCACGGGCGACGGGCTGATATCCGCGCTGCAGGTGATCGCCTGCATCCGCGCCGCTGGCAAGCCGGCGAGCGAGGTGTGCCGCAAATTCGAACCAGTTCCGCAAGTGCTCAAGAATGTCCGGTTCTCCGGCCGCAAACCGCTTGAGAACAAGCAGGTGCAATCGGCGATCGATGACGGCCGTAGCCGCCTGGGTGACGGACGGCTCGTCATTCGCCCGTCGGGTACCGAGCCGGTGATCCGGGTGATGGCGGAAGGCGATGACCGCGCCATTGTCGAGCAGGTCGTCGACGATATCGTCGGCGTGATTGCGGGGCAGAAGACCGCCGCCTGACGTTTCCGAAATCGACGTTTGCAGACGGCGCCGCGAGGCGCCGTTTTTGTTTGTCTGCGCCGTTTATGGTCAACAAACACGGTAAAAAAACAGGGTTAAGTGCGTTTTAACTTTTCACGACCAGTATAGCACTCGAGGTTTGCGATAAGCCTGTTTTACCGAGTTCCAGGGCTGTTGGAAGGATCAGACCATGAAGACTGCAGTGAAATACCTGCTTTGCGGCGCGACGCTCGCCGTTGCGGGTGTCGCGCCCGCAATGGCGGCAGACATCTACGAACCCCCGATTATCGAAACGCCGATTTTCAAGGCGCCGGAGCATGTTCCCGCTCCCGTGTCGGGATGGTATCTGCGCGGTGATGTGGGCTATTCCTACAACATCTTTCATACCGGGCATTACGCGATCGCAACCGACGATCCGCTTCTGCTTACCAATTCGATCTTCTCGTCCGGATTCCGCAGCACATTCACCGTGGGTGGCGGCGTTGGCTACAAGGTCAACAATTTCTTCCGCGCTGACGTGACAGCCGACTGGACGGGCAATGGAAAGTTCACAGGCTACACGCTCGGGTCCTGCGGCGTGGCGCTCGACTGCACATCGACGGATATCGCGACGTTCTCGGCACTGACGCTGATGGCGAATGCCTATGTCGATCTTGGAACCTATGGCCGCGTCACGCCCTATGTCGGCGGCGGCTTCGGCGGCTCCTATGTCCATTGGAGCGATTTGGGCAACACGGCTTGCGAAACCGGCAATCCGGGCAACTGCGACCCGACCGTATGGCACGAGGGTGGCTATGACTGGCGCTTCGCCTATGCCCTCATGGCAGGTGTCTCGGTGGATATCAGCTGCAGCCTCGCGGCGGATGTCGGCTACAAGTACCAGCACATCACCAGCGGCGAGATGTTCGGCACCGTGGACAACACGGGGTACGGACATGACGGCGGCATGACTTCGCACCAGGTCAAGGCGGGCCTGCGCTACAAGTTCGGCGGCTGCGAGCGGCCGGTCGAGGTTGTCTACCAGCCGGAGCCCCTGCCGGTTTACAAGTAAGCCGCAAACGCTTTCCCAATACGGGCCTGGTCGCGAAAGCGATCGGGCCTTTTCCGTTAAAGTATCGGGTTAAGGAACATGCTTAACTACGGCTTAACTCTTATCCTTAATAGTGCGTGAAGGGGGCTCCGCCGGATGCGATTCCGCTGTGTCCCGGTCAGCGCAAGAGAGTTGAGCCATGACGAAATTGAAGAAACGGATCTGTGCCATTGGCGTTGCGACGGCATTCATGGCGGGATCCCAGGCGGTTGCCGCCGACATGGACGGCATTTTCGTCGATGATGCGAATTTCATCCAGAAGCCGGCCGAACTCGGGTCGGGCTGGTATATCCGCGGCGATCTCGGCATCAATTTCAATGGCAATCACGACGTCAGCATCTACGGCAACCCGGCCTTCAGCACGTATGTGGACAACAATTACACCGACAAGATCCACTTCGCCGTCGGTGCCGGCTACCGCTTCAACAATTTCCTGCGCATGGATGCCGGCATCGGGCGTCTGGCGGGCACGAACTACTCGACATCGGAGCTGATGTACGAGGACGAATTCAGCGCCAATCTCGGCGACCCGCTGGCCGTTCAGCCCGGCGAGGCCAATCCCTGTAACGGCTGGGGAACCTTTGTCGACGTTAATGGTAACGGCGACGAATACACCTATATCGGCGACGATTTCATCACGAACTGTATCGACCAGGACAATGTCGAATACGATGTCGTCTACGCGATGGCGAATGTTTATGCCGATCTCGGCACTTTCTACGGCTTCACGCCTTTCGTCGGCGCGGGCGTCGGCATCGGCCGTCTCGCCTGGCGCGAGGAACTCGATTCCGTGGTCTGCGTTCCGCGCAGCGCCTCCGTGCGCGAGGAGGGTTGCCAGGCCTTCGGCGTCGCGGAGCAGCCGGGACCCAACGAACCCTATACCCAGCCGGGCACCGTGTCCGAAGGCGTCGATTATCGCCTCGGCTACAGCGTGACCGCGGGCCTTGGCTACAACGTCACCGACAATGTGACCATCGAGGCCGCCTATCGCTACATGAATTTCGGCGCGAAGATCCTGTCCACCGGCGGCACCACCGGGGCGGGGCTGTCGTCCAACGGCTACGGAACGCACCAGGTGAATTTCGGCCTGCGCTACAACATCTGGTAGGCGCGCCATCACGGCGGGGACGAGAGGGTCGCTTCGGCGGCCCTTTTTTGTCGTTCCGATGAAAATTGCCGCAGCCTTCGCAAATCACCTTGACCGCGAATGTCCCCGGGAGTAATGCCCGCGGTGGGACACCTCTCCCCAACGAGAGGCTACTATCTGGAAGGATAGAATATTATGGTAGCGACACTCCCCACGCCGGACATGCGTCCGGCCAATCCCCGTTTTTCTTCTGGTCCTTGTGCGAAACGCCCCGATTGGGCGGTCGAAAACCTCGACACATCCGTACTCGGCCGTTCCCACCGCTCAAAGCCCGGCAAGGCCAAGCTCGCAGACGCAATCGCGCTGACGCGTGAAATCCTTCGCGTGCCGGACGATTACCGGATCGGCATCGTGCCGGCTTCCGACACGGGCGCCGTCGAAATGGCGCTCTGGTCGCTGCTCGGCGAACGCGGCGTCGACATGGTGGCTTGGGAATCCTTCGGATCCGGCTGGGTCACCGACGTCGTCAAGCAGCTGAAGCTGAACGATGTTCGCAAGATCGAGGCCGGCTACGGCGAATTGCCGGACCTTTCGACCATCGATTTCTCGCGCGATGTCGTCTTCACCTGGAACGGCACGACCTCGGGCGTGCGCGTTCCGAATGCCGACTTCATCCCCGCCGACCGCGAGGGGCTGACGATCTGCGACGCCACCTCGGCGGCCTTCGCCCAGCCTCTGGAATTCGCCAAGCTCGATGTCACGACCTTCTCCTGGCAGAAGGTTCTCGGAGGCGAGGGCGGTCACGGCGTCATCATCCTGTCTCCGCGTGCCGTGGAGCGGCTGGAAACCTACACGCCCGCATGGCCGCTGCCGAAGATTTTCCGCATGACCAAGGGCGGCAAGCTGATCGAGGGCATCTTCAAGGGCGAGACGATCAACACCCCGTCGGTGCTCTGCGTCGAAGATTATCTCGATGCGCTCAATTGGGCGAAGTCGGTCGGCGGTCTCGATGGTCTGATGGCCCGCGCGGACGCCAACTTCAGGGCAATCCAGGATCACGTCGATGCCAGTTCCTGGCTCGAGAATCTTGCGATCGATCCGGCAACGCGTTCCAACACGTCGGTCTGTCTGAAGATCGTCGATCCGGATATCACCGCTCTTTCGGACGAGGAGCAGGCGGCGTTCGCCAAGGCGATCGTCTCGGCGCTCGACAAGGAAGGCGTCGCCTTCGATATCGGCGCCTATCGCGATGCGCCATCCGGCCTGCGCATCTGGGCCGGTGCGACCGTCGAGACATCCGATCTGGCGGCGCTGATGCCGTGGCTCGACTGGGCGTTCGAAGCGCAAAAGTCCGCGCTCAAGGCAGCCGCCTGACGATTTCCCGGTGGCGGCTACGGCCGCCCCGTTTTCCCGTTTTCATTCACATTGAAGGAGGCCTTCCATGGCACCTCGCGTACTCGTCTCGGACAAGCTGTCCGAAACCGCCGTGCAGATTTTCAAGGACCGCGGCATTGACGTCGACTTCCTGCCGGATGTCGGCAAGGACAAGGAAAAACTGCTCGAAATCATCGGCCAGTATGATGGCCTGGCGATCCGTTCGGCGACCAAGGTGACCGAGAAGGTCATCGAAGCGGCGACCAACCTCAAGGTCGTGGGCCGGGCCGGCATCGGCGTCGACAATGTCGACATTCCGGCCGCTTCGCGGCGTGGTATCATCGTGATGAACACCCCGTTCGGCAATTCGATCACGACGGCCGAACACGCTATCGCGATGATCTTCGCCGTCGCCCGTCAGCTGCCCGAGGCGCATGCCTCGACGAGCGCCGGAAAGTGGGAGAAGTCCAAGTTCATGGGCGTCGAGATCACCGGCAAGACGCTTGGCCTCATCGGCTGCGGCAATATCGGTACGATCGTCGCCCAGCGCGCCATCGGCCTGAAAATGCACGTTGTCGCCTTCGATCCGTTCCTGTCGCCGGAGCGGGCGATGGAACTGGGCGTGGAGAAGGTGGAACTGGACGATCTGTTCGCCCGGGCCGACTTCATCACCCTGCATACGCCGCTGACAGACAAGACGCGCAACATCATCGACGCGAAAGCGATTGCGAAGATGAAAACGGGTGTGCGCATCGTCAACTGCGCGCGTGGCGGTTTGATCGTCGAAACCGATCTGGTCGATGCGCTGAAATCCGGCAAGGTCGCCGGCGCCGGCATCGACGTCTTCGAGGTCGAGCCGGCCACCAAGAACGAGCTGTTCCATCTGCCGAACGTGGTCTGCACGCCGCATCTGGGTGCATCGACGGCGGAAGCGCAGGAAAATGTCGCGCTGCAGGTCGCCGAGCAGATGTCGGAATATCTGCTGAAGGGCGCGGTTTCCAACGCGATCAACATGCCGTCGATCACGGCGGAGGAAGCGCCGCGCCTCAAGCCCTTCGTCAAGCTCGCCGAAACGCTCGGCGCATTTGTCGGCCAGGTCACGGAAAGCGCCATCAAGGAGGTGGAAATCCTCTATGACGGCATCACAGCCGACATGAACACCAAGGCGCTCACCTCGGCTGCGCTTGCTGGCCTCATCCGTCCGCAGGTCGCCGACGTCAACATGGTCTCCGCGCCGATCATGGTGAAGGAAAAAGGCATCATCGTCTCGGAGGTCAAACGCGACAAGTCGGGCGTTTTCGACGGCTATATCAAGCTGACGGTGAAGACGGCCAACAATACCCGCTCGGTCGCCGGTACGGTGTTCTCCGACGGCAAGCCGCGCTTCATCCAGATCAAGGGCATCAATCTCGATGCCGAGATCGGGCAGCACATGGTCTACACGACCAACAATGACGCGCCGGGCATCATCGGCATTCTCGGTACGACTTTCGGCAAGCACGGCGTCAACATCGCGAACTTCCAGCTTGGCCGTAACCGGCCGGGCGGCGACGCGATCGCGCTGCTCTATGTCGACGAGTTGGTGAGCGAAGAGGTTCTCGACGAGGTTCGGGCATTCCCGGAAATCCTGTCCGCCAAACCGCTAGTCTTCGACGTCTAGGCGGCGAATTGCATAGCTGCATGTACGGCCCCGGACTTGAACGGTCCGGGGCCGTTTTTGCGACTACCGGCCGAATTTCCGCATAGCGTCCGCGCTGACCGGGGTGAACAGATTGACCAAGGCCCCGTCGGGATCGCGGAAAAGCAGAGAGCGGTTTCCCCATGGCAGAGTCTTCGGTTCCTGGACGACATCTTTCAGGAACGGTTTCAACCGCTCGTATTCCGCATCGACATCGTCGACGAGGAACTCGATGATCGCACTGCGATTGGCGCCCGCACGGGTGTCCCCGGCCTCGAACATCTGCAGGGTGCGCGTGCTGCCGATCGCGAGGGTGCAGGAGATCGTGGCGATTTCGGCGAAATCCTCTCCGAACCAGGCGGGCTCAAGCCGGGTCACGCGGGTGTAGAACTCGACGAGGCGTTTGATGTCATCGGTGATGATGCGTATCGAGACGAATTTCATAGAGGGATCCTTCGGGCAAGTGTCGTGGGCCAATTGCATCCGCCGGACCATTATCAAAGGCCTACTGACACCCTTCCGTCAGCAGGTCGTGACCGCGAGAGATCGCATGAAAAGTGATCGACGGGCGGCTTCGTCTGCCATCGATTTCGTGCTATTATCCGGGCTCCAATCCGGCCGCTGCCCGGACGCGCCACAAGACCGACCTATGCTGTGACGGATGCGGGGTCCGACGTCAGCGACCGGATTTGATTTTCCGCTTCACCCCGTGTTCGGCGAGCGAGATGCCGCCGATGACCATGGCCAGCGCCACGGCGTGGAACAGGTGGAAACGTTCTCCCAGAATGACGATCGCCAGCAATGTGCCGAAAACCGGCACGAGATTGATGAACAGGCTCGCGCGGTTCGGTCCAATCAGTTCCACGCCGCGCATGTAGAAAACCTGCGACAGGATGGATGGGAAGATCACGGTGTAGATGACGATGGCATAGCCGGTCAGATCGGGCGCATATCCCGTCTCCGACATCTGCTCCCATATGGCGAATGGCCAGGCGGTCAGCATCGCCGAGAATGACATCACGATCATCAATGGCCGCCAATCGAGTGCGGGCTTGTAGCGCAGCGCCACCGTGTATCCGCCATAGGCGAGGACCGCGAGCACCATGATCGCGTCTCCGCGGTTGATTTCAAGGGTCGCGAACCTGGCGAGATCCCCGCCGGAAACGGTGATCGCCACGCCGATAATCGACAGAACGAACCCCAGTAGCTGGATCGGGCCGACACGCATGCCGAAAAGGGCGAAATTGGCCGCGAATATCACCAGCGGCATGGCGGACTGTTCGATGGTCACATTGATCGCCGACGTGTATTTCAGCGCCGAGTAAAGAGCGATGTTGAAGATCGTAAAGCCGACCGCGCCGAGCATGAGCATCACCGGGAGGTTCCGGCGCACTTCGGGCCATTGCCGGCGCAGTGTGGGAAAGCCGATCACAAACATGATCGCGAAAGCGGCCGTCCACCGCAGGGCTGTCAGGGTCATCGGCGGGATGTGCCCAACCGCCAGTTTTCCGGCAATCGCGTTTCCGCCCCAGAACAGGGTGGTGAACAGCAGGAAAAGATAGGCAATTCGATTGGTCGTTGCGGGGGGCATTCACGATGTCCGATGCGGAGGGAAGGTGAGCACTATCGGAAGGATGCTCATGCGTAAACAGATGAGATTCGGCGTAAAATCGCTGTTTTCTGCGGGCAAGGCGGAATTACGCGAATTGCCTATCGCGATTTTGCCGTCCAGCGTCTAAAAGGCCGCGGGTTTGCATATTCAAGTCGGGACAATGACCAAATGACTAATGTTGTGGTGATCGGAAGCCAGTGGGGCGACGAGGGCAAGGGCAAGATTGTCGACTGGCTCTCCGAACGCGCCGATGTGGTCGTACGCTTCCAGGGCGGCCACAATGCGGGCCATACGCTCGTCATCGACGGCGTGAGCTACAAGCTGTCGCTGCTTCCTTCCGGCGTGGTGCGCGAAGGCAAGTTCTCCCTCATCGGCAATGGCGTCGTGTTCGATCCGCATGCCTTCGTGGCCGAACTTGAGCGGCTGGCGGAAAAGGGCGTCACGGTCGGACCGGATCGCCTGCGCATTGCCGAGAACACGGCCCTGATCCTGTCCGTCCACCGCGAACTGGACGGCATCCGGGAAGACGCGGCCTCCAATTCCGGCACCAAGATCGGCACGACGCGGCGCGGCATCGGCCCGGCCTACGAGGACAAGGTGGGCCGGCGCGCCATCCGTGCCATGGACCTGAAGAACATGGAGACGTTGCCCGCCAAGGTCGACAGGCTGCTCACCCATCATAATGCGCTCCGTCGAGGCCTTGGTTATGAAGAGGTAGCGCACGAGACGCTGATGGACGAATTGCGGTCGGTGGCGGAGACGATCGTTCCCTATATCGACCGGGTCTGGAAGATACTGGACGACTACCGCCGCCGGGGCGCGCGAATCCTCTTCGAGGGCGCGCAGGGAACGTTGCTCGATATCGATCACGGCACCTATCCCTTCGTGACGTCCTCGAACACCACCGCCGGGCAGGCGGCAACCGGGTCCGGAATCGGGCCGGGCAGCGTCGGATACGTGCTCGGGATCACCAAGGCGTACACGACACGGGTCGGCGAAGGTCCCTTTCCGACCGAGCAGGACAACGATATCGGCCAGTTCCTCGGCGAGCGCGGTCACGAATTCGGCACCGTCACGGGGCGAAAGCGGCGCTGTGGCTGGTTCGACGCCGTGCTGGTTCGCCAGGCGGTCGCGATCAACGGAATCACCGGGATCGCGCTGACCAAGCTCGACGTGCTGGACGGGCTGGACGAGATCCGGATTTGCGTTGGCTACAAGCTCGATGGCGAGGAAATCGACTATCTGCCCGCCAGCCAGGGAGCGCAGGCGCGGGTCGAAGCGATCTACGAAACCGTGGAAGGCTGGAAGGCGACGACCGCCGGCGCGCGGACATGGAACGATCTGCCGGCGCAGGCGGTCAAATATGTCCGTCACATCGAGGAACTGATCGGCGCGCCGGTGGCGCTCCTCTCGACCAGCCCGGAGCGCGACGACACCATCCTTGTGACTGATCCGTTTCATGATTAGAGCAGGGGACATAAATTGAGCACAGTTTCCATTTTTCTGCCGCTCAACTACGCTAACCCCGGGGCAACGCACGCATAGGTCGAATGAATGGCAGATTTTGAGGCGGTCCTCAGAAAGACGCTGGACGGAATAGTCGATCCGTCGCCCGAGACGCGTGCGAAGGTTTATGAGCGCGCGAGGGCGACCATCGGGCGGCAAATCGATGCCTTGCCGAAGCGGCCCTCCGAAGCCGTGATCCAGCGCCAGTATGAAAAACTCGAGGCGGCGATTGCCGTGATCGAGGAAACTTACGCCGAGCCGGACGAGCCGGTTCTCGACGAACCTGCCGAGGCGCCGGCATCCCAGGAAGACCCGCTGGCCGCGTTTCTTGCCGAGCAGGAAGCCGGCGACGGCGCGTTCGGAAAAACGACAGGGCCCGACAGCGACGCCCCGGATCTGGCCGCCGAGGGCGAGCGCGGGACCATTCAGGCGCCCCCGCCGCCGCGCGGACGTGGAAGTCGCCCGCTGCTCTGGGCGGCGATCGCCGTCAGCATGCTGCTGGTTGCCGGCGTCGTCGGTTATCTGGGCGTGACCTTCTTCGGGCCCAGCCCGGAGGTGGTGCGGACCACAGAGGACGGCCTGCCGCTCAGGGAAGTGCCCAGCACGACCGTGACCATCGATGATACCGACAACAGCGGCGATGCGCCCCAGACCGCAAATGCGGACGATGCGGCGGCTGGCGACGGTCCGCCGAAATTCACCCAGAGACTGACGCCCGACGGTCGGGAAATCGACGAGGGACCGGCGAATACACCGGGGTCTGGCGGCGAAGGGACATCCGTAGCCGGACAATCGCCGGGCGACGGGGCGACGCAGCCCGACAGCGATGCGGGGACGACCGAGCCCGCAACGGCGTCCGACAATGGCTCGCAACCGTCTTCATTGCCTGTCGGCCAGCGCGCGATTTTCTATCAGGAACGCACCGGGACCCAGGCGGGCACGGCCGAGGCGGGCTCGACAGTCTGGTCCGTCGTTCAGGAATCGCCGGGCGGCGACGCTCCGCTCGAACCGGCGATCCGCGCGGAAGCGACAATTCCGGATCTCGGCATGACGATGGAAATGACGATCCGCCGCAACGAGGACGATACGTTCCCGGCCAGCCACGTGATCGAATTGTTCTTCAGGGTCCCCGATTCATTCGAGGGGCGTGGCATCGCGGACGTCCAGCGCATCACCTTCAAGGGGACCGAACAGGATCCGGGCAATGCACTGATCGGGGTGGCTGCGCCGCTCGATACCAATATCTTCCTGATCGCCCTGACGGATGCCGACACGGCGATCGAGACGAATTTGAACCTGATGCGCCGGCAGCAGTGGATCGATATTCCGATGCAATATATCAGCGGTCGGCGCGCGCTGATCACGCTGGAGAAGGGCATTCCCGGCGATCAGGTGTTCAACGACGTAATGTCGGCCTGGGAACGGACCCAGTAGCCGCGATCTGCGGATCAACAAAAAGGCCGGGCATTGCCCGGCCTTTTTTCGTCTGGATCGTCGATCTGGTTCAGGCCGCCGCTTCCGGTTGGCGCAGCGCCTTTTGCTGAGCCAGCGCCGCAGCTTTGACCGCGTCCTGCACCTTCTCGAAGGCGCGGACCTCGATCTGGCGTACGCGTTCGCGCGAGATATCGAATTCGCCGGAGAGCTGTTCGAGCGTCAGCGGATCCTCCGCCAAACGGCGCGCCTCGAATATGCGGCGTTCGCGGTCGTTGAGCACGTCCATGGCATCATGAAGAAGGGCGGAACGCTGCTCGCGCTCGTCTTCGTCGATCAGCATCTGTTCCTGGCTGTCGCTGTCGTCGACGAGCCAGTCCTGCCACTGACCGCTTTCGCCGTCGCTCGCCTTGATCGGCGCATTGAGTGAGGCGTCGCCGGACATGCGCTGGTTCATGGAGGTGACTTCCTCCTCCGAGACCTGCAGTTCCGTGGCGATCTTCTTGACCTGCTCGGGATTGAGATCGGCATCGCCGAGTGCGCGGATCTTGTTCTTCGCCTTGCGCAGGTTGAAGAACAGCCGCTTCTGGTTGGCGGTCGTTCCCATCTTCACGAGGCTCCACGACCGCAGGATATATTCCTGGATCGAGGCCTTGATCCACCACATCGCATAGGTGGCGAGACGGAAACCGCGTTCGGGTTCGAAGCGCTTGACCGCCTGCATCAGGCCGACATTGCCTTCGGAAATCACTTCGCCGATCGGCAGGCCGTAGCCGCGATAACCCATCGCGATCTTGGCGACGAGGCGCAGGTGACTTGTAACGAGTTTGTGCGCGGCGTCAGGATCGTCATGCTCGTTATAGCGCTTGGCGAGCATGTACTCTTCCTGCGGCTGCAGCATGGGGAAACGGCGTATTTCCTCGAGATAGCGGGTCAGGCCGCCTTCACCGCCATAGAGGCTGGGGAGATTCGTCTGGGCCATTCAGTCAGCACCCTTTCGTTTTATCGAGGTTCCCGCATGATTGCGGCAAACCGTTGGCGCATCCGTCGATTTCGACCGGACGCAGAAAAACGGGCAAGCGGCAGAGCCTTCTCGCCCACATAAGCCAGATAGGTATTGCCGTAACCGGATTCAAGTTCTGTCGTGGAAACGACGAAAGCCCGCCACGAGTTCCATCATGTCGGCGGGAAGCGGTGTTTCGAACCGCATCAATTCGCCGGTGGCCGGGTGATTGAAGGCGAGATGGGCTGCGTGCAGTGCCTGACGGCCAAACATTTCGACGCTGCGGCGCAACGGCTCCGGCAGAACCTTGGCTTTCGTGGCAAAGCTCTTCCCGTAATCCTGATCGCCAATCAGCGGATGGCCGATATGGGCCATGTGTACCCGGATCTGGTGCGTGCGTCCGGTTTCGAGCCGGCATTCGACGAGGCTTGCGACAGGGGTCGCGCCGCTTGGATCGCCGAAGCGCTCGATCACTCGGAAATGCGTGACGGCATGGCGCGCGTCCGGGCGGCCTTCCGGCACGACGGCCTGTTTCATCCGGTCGCGCGAGGATCGGCCGAGAAACGTCTCGATCTTCCCGGTCATGCGGTCTGGCGTACCCCAGACGAGCGCGAGGTAGGCGCGTTCCATTTCCGTTGTTCGGCCGTGATCGGCAAATTGCGCGCTCAGCGCTTGGTGCGCGCGGTCGTTCTTGGCAACCACCATGACGCCGCTGGTATCGCGGTCGAGGCGATGCACGATGCCGGGCCGGCGTACGCCACCGATACCCGAAAGGCTGTCTCCGCAATGGGCGATCAACGCATTGACCAGGGTTCCCGCAGGATTTCCCGGGCCGGGGTGGACGACGAGCCCCGCGGGCTTGTCGATGACGACCACGTCTTCGTCTTCGTGCAGGACGGAAAGCGGGATGTCTTCGGCGAGAGGCTCTGGCGCTTCCGGCTCCGGCAGCGCAATCTCGACGATATCGCCGGATTTCACCTTTCGCTTCGATTCGGTGACCTGTGTGCCGTTCAGACGGACATTCCCTTGCTCGATCAATTGCTTGATACGGTTTCGGGAAAGTTCCGGCGCGGTCCGTCCGGCCAGCCACTGGTCCAGCCGGGCGCCTGCGGCATCGTCGTCCGCGGTAAAGGCTTTCAATTCGGCCTCCGCTTCGCTATGGCCCTTCGTCATGACCAATATCCAGGACGATCACGACGAGGAAAAGCCGCTCGATCCGGCGATGGAGCGGGTTCGCCGCAAACTTGCGCGGCTGATGGTTGTGTCGATCGGTATCATGCTGATCGGCCTTATGGCCGTGCTCGGGGCCGTTGTCTACAAGTCCGGCGCCGGTTCCGGTTCGGTGGAGACGGCGCGTTCGATCATCGAATTGCCGGATGGCTTCGTCGTGACCGATACCGCCTATGGCGACGGCAAGATCGCGTTCTACGGATCAACCGCGTCGGGCACTGGCCGGATCGTCGTCTATGACGCGGTAACCGGCGTTCTGGTCGCCGATCATTCCGTCAGATGACGCTTCACAGGTTTGCGTAAACTAGTGGCGTGTTTCGGCCGCTGCCGAAAAAAGTTGCCGTTATCCCTTTACAACCGGCAAGCTCTTTCGCTTTCATGGGGCAAATCGAGGCTCGAAGCGCTTAGAATGGCGCTTTTTGGCTTGGGCGCGCGTCGCGTGCGCGATGTATTGGGAACGTACAGGGATATGACATGAGCGAAAACCGGGGTGCGGCTGTCCGCTTTGAAAGCGTGCAGAAAAGTTACGATGGTGAAACGCTGGTCGTCAAAAACCTAAATCTGGACATTGCCCGGGGCGAGTTCCTGACCATGCTGGGACCGTCCGGGTCCGGAAAGACCACTTGCCTGATGATGCTGGCAGGTTTCGAGCCGGCGACTCATGGCGAGATTTTCCTGAACGACAGGCCGATCAACAACGTGCCGCCGCACAAGCGCGGCATCGGCATGGTTTTCCAGAACTATGCGCTTTTCCCGCACATGACGGTGGCGGAGAACCTTGCTTTTCCGCTCCAGGTGCGGGGCATGGACAAGGCCGAGCAGGAAAAGAAGGTCAAGCGGGCGCTTGAGATGGTCGAGCTCGGTTCATTCGGTGCGCGTCGGCCTGCCCAGCTTTCCGGCGGTCAGCAGCAACGCGTGGCCGTGGCGCGCGCTCTGGTCTTCGATCCGGAACTCGTGCTGATGGACGAACCGCTGGGCGCGCTCGACAAGCAGCTGCGCGAGCAGATGCAGTACGAAATCAAGCATATCCACGAGAATCTCGGCGTGACCATCGTCTACGTGACGCATGACCAGACAGAGGCGCTGACGATGTCGGACCGCGTGGCGGTCTTCAATGACGGCGTCATCCAGCAGCTGTCGGCACCCGACGTGCTCTATGAGGAGCCGCAGAATTCCTTCGTTGCGCAGTTCATCGGCGAGAACAACAAGCTGACGGGCGAAGTCACCGAAGTGAACGGCAAGGAGTGCCGGGTTCGCCTCCCCGATGGTACCGAGCTCGTCGCCGATGCGGTCAATATAAGCGGCGTTGGCGGCAAGACGACGATCTCGCTTCGGCCGGAGCGTATCGAAGTCATCCCGACCGACCAGCACCAGAATCAGGTGGAAGGCCTCGTCGAGGAGTTGATTTACCTGGGTGATCACATTCGCGTTCGCATGAAGGTGGCCGGAAATGACGAGTTCATCGTCAAGGTGCGCAATCGCGGCGAACGGTGGGATCTCAAGAAGGGGCAGATGCACAAGATCGGCTGGGCCGCTAAGGACTGCAAGGCCCTCGACGCCGTCGCCTGACACAGAATTCACTGAATTGCCGGCCCTTATGGGGGTCTGCAGAAATGGTTGCGACGGGGACCCCGTCCGGCCTTCATCAAAAGGGAGAATATGATGAAATTGAAGATGTTGCTCCTAGCTTCCGTTGCGAGCGTCGGCTTTACCGGCCCGGTCGTATCGCAAGACCTCGAGCCGTGCGAAAACTGCGCCGATGAAATGACCCTGGTTTCCTGGGGGGGCGCCTATCAGGCTTCCCAGGTCAAGGCATACTCCGAGCCCTACGCGGAGATGACCGGTGTTACCTTCGTCTGGGACGAAAGCTCGAACGAGGCCGTTGCCAAGCTGCGCGCCATGAACGAGGCCGGCAATGTGACCTGGGATCTCGTGGACGTCGTCGCTTCTGACGCCATCCGCCTCTGCGACGAAGGCCTCGCGCGTCCGATGGACGTGGACGCCGAACTGGCCGATGCGCCGGACGGCACGCCGGCTTCGGACGATTTCGGCGACCTGCTCGTTTCCGAGTGCTTCATTCCGCAGATCGTTTACTCGACCACGGCCGCCTACCGCGCCGATGTCGAGGAATGGGGCGGCAAGGAGCCGGAAGACATCTGCGCGATGTTCGACATGGAAACCTTCCCGGGCAAGCGTTCGCTCGAGAAGCGCCCGATCAACAACATGGAATGGGCTCTCCTGTGCGACGGTGTCGCCAAGGAAGACGTCTATGACGTGCTGGAAACCGACGAGGGCGTCGCACAGGCGCTCGCCAAGCTCGACACGATCAAGGATCAGGTCGTCTGGTGGTCGGCTGCTGCCGAGCCGCCGCAGCTTCTCGCCGACGGCGAAGTCGTTCTCGCCTCTTCCTACAACGGCCGTTTCTTCTCGGCCATCGAGGAACAGGGCCAGCCCTTCAAGATGCTTTGGGACGCCCAGGTGTTCGACCTTGACGGCTGGATCATTCCGGAAGGCCTTCCGGAAGACCGTCTCAACCGCGTGCTTCACTTCGTGAAATTCGCGACCGATACGCAGCGCCTCGCCGACCAGGCCAAGTACATCTCCTACGGTCCGGCACGCCTGTCGTCTGCTCCGCTCGTCGGCAAGCATGCGGAACTCGGCATCGACATGGCGCCGCACATGCCGACCGATCCGGAGAACGCGAAGAACACTTTCCTCTACAATTACGAGTGGTGGGCTGACAATCGCGACGACCTGGACGCCAAGTTCCAGGCATGGCTGGCGCAGTAATCGCCATCTGACACTTGTGGATGCGGCGGTACGCCGCCGCATCCCGATCCCGCAATTCCAGGCGAAGGTCTTCCATGAGCAGCACCACGACAGACACGTCGAGTAATGCGATGCCCGATGACGGGGTGGTCCGTGCCGCTGATGGAACGCCTTTGAAAAAACGGCTTGCGCGTGCTTTGCGCCGCGAGAAGTTGCGGTCGCTGATGCTGATCGCGCCGCTCCTGATTTTCATTGTACTGACATTCATCGCGCCGATCGCGGACATGCTGTTCCGCTCGGTCGAAAACAATATCGTGGAAGACACGATCCCGCTGACCGTCGAGGCGCTGGCGGATTGGGATCCTGCATCCGACGAACTGCCCGGCGAACCCGTCTTCGCGGCGCTTCACGCCGATCTCCTGATCGCAGTGGAGGAACGCATTCATACGCGGCTCGGATCGCGTCTCAACTACGAGAGTTCGGGCATGTCCGGCCTGTTCCGCAAGACCGGGCGGCGCGTCAAGCGGATGGACGAGGGCAACTACACCGCGCAATTCATCGAGGCCGACGAGGATTGGGGCGACCTGGAGACCTGGCGGGTCATCAAGCGCTTCAGCCCGCCCTACACGCCCGGATACTTCCTGAACGCGGTGGATGCCGAACAGACGTCGGAGGGGCTTCAACTGAAGCCCGAGAACGAGCGGATCTATCTCACGCTGTTCAACCGGACGATCGTGATGTCGCTTGCGATCACGGTATCCTGCCTGCTGCTCGGATTCCCGATCGCCTATTTGCTGGCACATCTGCCGTTGCGTACCTCCAACATGCTGATGATCCTCGTGCTGCTGCCGTTCTGGACGTCGCTTCTGGTGCGGACGTCGGCCTGGAAAGTGCTGCTGCAGCAACAGGGCGTCATCAACGATTTTCTCGTCTGGATCGGACTGATCGACGACGCCAACCGGCTGGTGATGATCAACAACCAGACCGGTACGATCATCGCGATGACGCATATCCTGCTGCCATTCATGATCCTGCCTCTCTTTTCGGTGATGAAGACCATCGCGCCCTATTACGTGCGGGCGGCGAAGAGCCTTGGCGCGAATGACTGGACGGCGTTCTGGCGGGTCTACTTCCCGCAGACCATTCCCGGCATCGGCGCCGGCGCGATTCTCGTCTTCATCCTGTCGATCGGCTACTACATCACGCCGGAACTGGTCGGTGGCACCAGCGGTATCTTCATCTCGAACCGCATCGCCTACCACATCTCGTCTTCGCTCAACTGGGGTCTGGCGGCAGCGCTCGGCACGATCCTGCTCGGGCTCGTCCTGCTGCTGTTCTACGTCTACGACAAGATCGTCGGCATCGATAACGTGAAGCTGGGTTAGGAGAAACCATGGCAGCCCTCCCACCCTATTCGTCCACGGCGCAGATTACGTGGTACTACGCGTTCCGCATCATTTGCGGGCTGATCTTCTTCTTCCTGATCTTCCCGATCATGGTGATCGTTCCGCTGTCGTTCAACGCGGAGAACTTTTTCACCTTCACACCGAAGATGCTGGCTCTCGATCCGGCTGGCTATTCGTTCAAGCACTATCAGGATTTCTTCACCAATCCTGACTGGCAGCAGGCCTTGTGGAACTCGGTGACGATCGCGCCGGTGGCGACGCTGCTGGCAACCGGCTTCGGCACCCTTGCTGCGATCGGCCTGTCGCAAAGCCATGTGCCGTTCAAGTCGGCGATCATGGCGATCCTCATTTCGCCGATGATTGTTCCGCTGATCATCTCGGCGGCGGGTATGTATTTCTTCTATTCGCGGATCGGGCTGCAGGGCACCTATTGGGGAGTCGTCATGGCGCATGCCGCGCTTGGCACGCCCTTCGTGATCATCACCGTCACCGCAACCCTGGTCGGTTTCGACCGGTCCCTCACGCGCGCATCGGCTTCGCTCGGCGCGGATCCGGTGCGCACCTTCTTCAAGGTGCAAATGCCGCTGATCATTCCGGGTGTGGTGTCGGGCGCGCTGTTCGCCTTCATCACCTCCTTCGACGAGGTGGTGGTGGTTCTGTTCCTCGGTTCCGCCTCGCAGAAGACGTTGCCCTGGCAGATGTTCACCGGCCTGCGCGAGCAGATTTCGCCGACGATCCTCGCGGTGGCGACACTGATGGTGGCGATCTCCATCGTGCTTCTGACGGCACTGGAACTGCTGCGGCGGCGGTCGGAGAGGCTCCGCGGGCTGTCCCCGGGCTAAAGCCGAGATTTCCAACCGATTTCGGGCATTCTCCGTTCTTAATAAAAAGCTCTATCTGCCTTTCCCATGGACCATATGGATCATGCGGGTTCTGTCGCTGTGCCTATAGTCGCGGCTGCGGGATTCGTTTCAGATCTTTGGGGGAGCAATGTTTCGGTCATTAACGCCAATCATAGGGGACGTTCGCAGGTACGCGTTCGGTTCGGCCCTCCTGCTTGGCTGGTCTGTCGCGATGCCCGGCCATTCGCTGGCTCAGCAATACTGGGATGGCGGCGATGGTACCGCGAACGGGATCGTGAGTGGTGGCAACGGCACCTGGGATATGAGCACGGCGAACTGGACGAATGCCGCCGGCTCGGCGAATTCAGCCTATGTTCCCGGAACGGCAGCGATTTTCGACAGCAGCGGCGGGAACGTCACCGTGTCCGGCACCCAAGCTTTCTCCGGCATTACCGTCAATGTGGACGGTTACGTGTTTCTGGGAGATGCCTTGGCGATACCGGACAGCGGCGCCAGCATTGCGGTCGGTGCAGGCGATACGGCGATATTCTCAAATGTTTTCATGGATCAGGGGCCGGGATCGGGCGCGCTGACGGTGAATGGACTGGGCGACGTGTTCCTGACGGGCTCCAGCAGTTTTTCGGGCGGGACGACAGTCTCGAGCGGCACATTGACGATCTCCAACGGAGCTGCAGTCGGGGATGTCACCAATGCCAGCGGAGCGGCTCTTCAGGTGTATGTTGGAGGTTCGGCCGGCGCCATCTCGAATGCGGGAACGCTTACCAACTACGGCACATTGGCGTCGCTCACGAACACCGGCGGCATCTTCACCAACAACGGCACGGTTTCGGGAACCTCCTCGATTTCGGGCGGATCAACCGACAACCACGGTACGATGACAGGGTTGGTGACGGTACTCGGTGGAACGCTAAACAGTTACGGGACGCTCGATGGCGGCCTGACCAACAATGGCGGTATCGTCAATGCGAAGGGCACGCTGAATGGTCCGGTTACGAACAATTCCGGATCGTTCGATCTGACCGATGACCTGTCCGGCGACGACCAGTTCAATACGATGGCAATCCTGAACCTCAACGGATATTCGCTGAGCGGGTTCAGCGGTTTTGCCGCGAGTGGTGGAACGGTCAGTTTCGTTACAGGAAGCGGCATCGATGTTGGCGGCGGCACGATTTCGAGTTCAGGTACCCTGAATTTCAACGGTACGAACGCCCTCACCGCAAATCTGGTCAGTCTCACCGGCGGGACACTCGACATGGACAACGGGGCGGTCGGTGACGTGTTGTCGGTCGATGGCAATTTCGATCTTGGCTCCGGCGCGACATGGACAGTTAATGTCGATCATCTCGAACAGGGCGACTCTATTTCCGTGTCCGGAATGATAACACTTGCCGGCGGCCTGTCGGTCGAAGCGCTTCCGCCGGAATCGAGTTATCCCGCCGGTCCGGCCAGCCTCGACTACACTCTCATCAGCAATGATGGGGCAGACGCTGTTTCGGGCACGTTTTCCGGCGTCGTCACGAATTACGCATTTCTCATGCCGTTCGTGGACTATGCGGGTGGCGACGGGAACGATGTCGTTCTGACGCTGGACATTCCGTCCGTGGCGCCGGATTTCACACCCTTCGCCATGAATGAGAACCAGCAGCAGACCGCCCTGGCGCTCGCGGATTTTGACTATTCTTCGGCAGATGGCACCGACGTCCTGGATGCTTTCAATCTGTTGACGAATAACCAGGTATCGGGCGTTCTCGATCAGGTCGGCGCCGGTAAACATCTGGCGCCCTTTTACATGAACGGCGCCGTTTTCGGCACTTTCATCAACGGCGTCTCCGATCACATGCGTCGTTTCCGACCCGGTGAAGAGCAAGAGACCTCAGCGACTGCTTACGCCGAGGATCGGCCGCGCGGTTTGTCCGGAAACGGGATCGAAGAACTGTATGGCGATGCCGGTCGGTCATTCGTTGCCGGGCCGGTCTTCTGGACTGCCGGCCAGGGGGACTACAAGAAGGTCGTGTCCGACGGCAATGGGGCGGAGATGCGTCTGGCGACCGGCTCCGTGCTGACGGGCGTGGAATATGAAAACGGCTCCGGCGATGCGGTGGGCGCGGCATTCGGCTATGCGCGCAGCAGTTTCTCGACCGACGGCCTGTCCGGAAGCGCGACGGCCGACAGCTATCAGGTCGCACTCTATGCGAATACGGGCGCTGCCGATCCACTCGCAACCGGGTTAGGTCTGACCGGCACGATCGGTTATGCCCGGCATCTCCACGACACGACACGCGACATCGGTTTTGGCGGGCTGTCACGCGAGGCGACGGCGAATTATCACGCCGAGTCCTATGGCGGCGAAATGATCGCGAGCTACGGATTTACTGCGCCCGGTTCCGGCGCGGGACAACTCACGTTGTCTCCTTTTGCCGGCGTTCGTTACCTACATGGCCGCAACGATGCGTTTACCGAGAGCGGCGCCGGTACGTTGAACCTCTCTTCGGCGGCGTTCTCCACCGATCATCTGAACACCAAGCTTGGCGTGGAAATCGCGGGCATGTTCGTCGGCGATAGCGGTTCCGTCCGGCCAAGTGCGTCGTTCGGCTGGAAGCACGAATTCCTCGATACGAGTGTGACAGGCGATTTCACTCTTGCAGGTTCGCCGACGGCGTTTCAAGCGGTGTCCACGGCCGAGCCGCGTGACGAGTATTTCGCTGCCATGGGAGCCGATATCGGTCTCTCGGCCAATGCGCGGCTTCAGCTTGGTGTCGACGCGGGTTACTCGAAATCGATCACACGGCTCGGCGCGAGCGCCGCGTTCTCGACGGCATTCTGACGCCGGTTCGCCGGAGAAGCACAACTCACGCGAGCCGGAATTCCAGCCACAACGGGTTGTGATCGGAGATGCGGAAGGCGAAGCTGCCCTTCGCCAAACCGCGATCGCGCAACAGGCGGTTCCAGATTTCGACGATACCGCCATCGGTAACTTCGAGATCGAGTAGCGCGGCGTCGCCCTTCGAGAACCACGCGATCTGGTCGTGATAGCTTTCCGCCTCGGGGTCCGAGTTCCGCGCATAGATCGTTCTCGGATGGCTCTGCAGGATGTAGGGAACTTCGAGCCCGGTGCCGACGAAGGCCTCGTAGAGATCGTTGCCGGTGCGCTCCAGATTGAAATCGCCAAGCACGATCAGATTGTGGTGCCAGCGGTTCTCGCGCGCCGCCCATGACTGCATCCATTTCGCGATGCCGCGCAGTTCCGGCAATCGTTCCTGCGTGGCGTCTCCATAGTCGATATGGGCGGTGACGAGGATGAAGGTCGTGTCCCGCGTCCGGAATGAAACGGCATAGGGATTGCGCGCGAACTGCTTCTTGAAGCTGTTCTTGTCGAAGCCGAACTCGTCCGCCTCGTCGGGCACCACGAGTTCGCCGGCGAGCCCGGAAAGCGCCACGCGCGTGTTGTCGAATATGAACGCCATGTGCTCATCATTGCCGCCCTGACCCTCGGCACGATCCGTCATCAGGAAGCTCCAGTTCGGGCCGAGGATCTTCATGGCCGATCTCAGCGCGCGGAAATCGGCGCCGACTTCCTGTACGGCGATCACGTCGAACCGTGAGAGGATCTCCGAAATCGCCCAAAGACACCGGTAATCCCGTTTCGGGCTGTCATTGCCGGATGATTTCCATTTTCGTGTCAGCGAGCGGAAATGCGCGATGTTCCAGGTCGCGATCAGGATGTTGCGATCGACTTCCCGTTTCGGCGGGATGATCGTGTCCAGATAGGCCGAATAATCGCGCATCTCGTCGATGGCTGCCTGCGGAACGGTGCCGTCTTCCGGCGCATTGGCCGGATCGGCGAAAAGAATGTCGAGGGGCGTCGGCATGGACCGTCTCCCAATGGCCGCAACCGAACCGTATCACCGCAACTGCGGCCGCACCATTGCAGGATCGTGCAATGGCGGGATTCAGCAACGGCATGCCGGTTTCGATTGCGAGACGAATTTTCGGTGATGTAGGATGTTCGCGCCGGTTTCACTTCCCGGTTCGGCCAACGTTTGCTGCAATAGTGCCGCGAGCCATCAGGCCCAACGAAGCGATCTCCAGAATGACAATCATGAACAGCACCGAGGACATGCTGCATGTCTTCCAGTGGCACAATGGCGACAAGGAGTGGTCGCCCTTTTCCGATGGCGAGATGAACCGGCGGCAGGACGCGATGCGGGCGCATATGGCCGTACAGGGCATCGATGCGGCCGTGTTCACCTCCTTTCACGGCATTTGCTACTATTCGGGCTTCCTCTACTGCTATTTCGGTCGCAAATTCGGGTTCGTGCTGACCGCGGACAATGCGACGACCGTATCCGCCGGTATCGATGGCGGGCAGCCATGGCGGCGTAGCCATGGCGACAACGTCATCTATTCCGATTGGCGGCGCGATAACTTCTTCGAGGCACTGAAGAGTTTGATTCCGTCAAATGCGAAACGGATCGGCATCGAGTTCGATCACGTGTCGCTCGACTATCGCCGCCTGCTCGGCGAGGCGTTTCCGGGCGTCGAGTTCGTTGACGTGGCCGAGGCTTCGATGTGGATGCGCTTGATCAAGTCCGCCGAGGAGATCAAGCTGATCCGCGAAGGCACGCGCGTTTGCAATATCGGTGCGCGGGCGGTCATGGATGCGCTGCAGGAAGGTGTGCCGGAATATGAAGTGGCGCTCGCCTCCACGCAGGCGATGGTGCGTGAGATCGGCGGAAGTTTTCCCTTCGTGGAACTGATGGATACATGGACATGGTTCCAGTCGGGCATCATGACCGACGGGGCCCACAATCCGGTGACGAACAGGCGCGTGGCGCGGGGCGACATCTGCTCGCTCAACTGCTTCCCGATGATCTTCGGTTACTACACCGCGATCGAGCGCACTCTGTTCTGCGAGGCGGCATCGGACGCCCATCTCGATTTGTGGGAAAAGAACTGTGCGGTGATGAAGGCGGGGTCCGACCTGATCGGGCCGGGCCGGAAATGCTCGGACATCGCGCTGGCGCTCAATGACATGTATCGCTCATGGGATCTGCTGCGATACCGCTCTTTCGGTTATGGCCATTCCTTCGGCGTGCTGTCGCATTATTACGGGCGCGAGGCCGGCGTCGAACTGCGCGAGGACGTCGAAACGATGCTGGAGCCGGGCATGGTCGTATCTATGGAGCCGATGATCATGGTTCCCGAAGGCATGCCGGGCGCTGGCGGCTACCGCGAGCATGACATCTTCGTCGTTACCGAAGACGGGGCGGAGAACATCACCAATTTCCCCTACGGACCAGACCATATGATCATCCGGCGATAGGAGATTCCGCCCTTGAACAAAAACGCCCGGGTGAAAGCCCGGGCGTTTTCTGTTGATCCTGTCCGTGCCGGTCAGGCGGCGCATTCGAGCAGCAATGTGCCCGCAGCGGTGTTGGAGATCGGGATGTGGTAATTGCGGGTGATCTCGGTGACATCGTCGCCCAGCGCGCCGCGCATCATCATCCACATCAGGAACTCGGTGCCTTGCGCGCCTGCCTTCTCGACCAGTTCCATCCGGCTGACCTTGGTCAGTTCCTCCGGATTGTGGACGATGTTTTCCAGGCAGTACTGGTCGAACTCCTTGTTGATGAAGCCCGCCCGCTGGCCGTCGAGCTGGTGCGACAGGCCGCCTGTCCCGAGGATCACGATCTTGGCGTCCTCCGGGAAGGACCGCAGCGCCTTGCCGAGCGCCTTGCCGAAATCGAGCGCGCGCTTCAGCGTCGGGATTGGATGCTGCACCGTGTTGGCCGAAATCGGCACCGCCTTCGGCATGTCCGGGTTATGAGGCGCGCCGGGCCAGAACAATTGCATCGGCACGACGAAACCGTGGTCGACGGGAAGTTCCTGGCAGGATGTGATGTCGAACTCGTCGGCGACCATCGATTCGATGATGTGCCAGGAGAGTTCCGGCGCGCCGGGGAACGGATCGAGCGACGGCAGGCCCCAGCCCTCGTCCTCGTTCTTGTATTCATGCGCCGCGCCGATCGCGAAAGTCGGCATCTGGTCGAGGAAGAATCCGAGGCCGTGATCGTTGTAGATATTGATCACATATTCGGGCTTGTGTTCCTTGATCCAGGCGTGAACCTTCGGATAGCCGTCGAAGAACGGCTTCCAGTAGGGATCGTCATAGAGTTCCTTCTGGATCGCGTTCCCCACTGCGGGAATGTGGGAGGTGGTGATGCCGCCGAGAATTTTAGCCATGACCGGTCTCCTTATGCCTGGCTCGCGAGGAATTCCTTGAACTCCTCGGTTGTCCGGCCCGTCTGCATGCCGCCGACGTCCTGAACGGAGAGTTTGAAGATGCCGGCGAATTTGGCGAGATAGTAGATATTGCCGCCCGCATCGATCATGGCGAGGATGTTGCGGTCGCGGATCGCCTGCTTCTGCTCGTCGTTCAGCCCGTATTTTTCCATGTAGGCTTCTTCGTCGGCGCGGAACGCTTCGCGGTTCTCCGATTTGTTGAATGAGTAGCACATCTTGTTCAGCGCATAGCCCTTCATGGCCTGCTTGCCGTCGAAGATCGTCGTGCCGGGGATATCGATGTGATAATCAAAACCTGGTTGATCCATGGTTCTTCCTCCTGCTTTCCGCTTATGTATACACAGCGGCTCCAAGCAGCGGAGTTGACTTAAATCAAGCCGGCACCGGCAGGGCATATATTGAATGTCGATTGCACAAAACTTATACCCACTGCCCATCGCGTTTCCGGCCTGCGACAGCAAAAAACCCGGATGCTTTCGCATCCGGGCCGGAACGGACGGTTCAGGGTTCGAAGAGCGGTTCGCCGCAGTGGCGTCAGCCCCAGTATAGCCGCATCGGATTGTCGACGAGGAGTTTGCGCTGCGCGGTTTCCGTCGTGGCGATCCGCGGGATGAAATCGACCAGCTTTCCGTCGTCGGGCACATGGGATTTCATGTTCGGGTGCGGCCAGTCGGTGCCCCAGATCACACGGTCGGGGAAGGTGTCGACGATCTTGCGGCCGAAAGCGACCACATCGTCATAGGGTGGACCGTCGGCGGTCAGACGTTCCGGGCAGGTCGCCTTGGTCCACATCGTCTCGACCTCGGCCATGAGATCGATGAAACGCTGGAAGTCGGGGTGATCCACACCCTTGGTGACGTCGGGACGGCCCATATGGTCCACGACGATCGTCGTCGGCAGTTCCTTGAGGAACGGGATCAGTTCCTCGAGATCCGGTGCCTCGAAATAAACGACCGTGTGCCACCCCAGCTTCTTCACCTTGTCCGCGATGGTCAGGAACACATCCTTCGGGGTATTGTCGACGAGGCGCTTGACGAAGTTGAACCGCACGCCGCGCACGCCCGCCTCGTCCATCTCCTTGAGTTCATCCTCGGAGATGTCCGGTCCGACCGAGGCGACGCCACGGGCCATGTCGCCGGCCGCCTTGAGCGCATCGACGAGTGCGCGGTTGTCCTTGCCGTGGCACGTCGCCTGGACGATGACGTTGCGTTCGAAGCCGAGATAATCCCTCAGCTCGAACAGCTTTTCCTTCGGCGCGTCGCAGGGCGTGTATTTGCGTTCCGGGGCATAGGGGAAGACATCGGCCGGCCCGAACACATGGCAATGCGCATCGACAGCACCCGGCGGCGGCACGAAGGCCGGCTTGGATGGATTGGGGTGAAAAGGCAGATAATCGGCGTCCATGGGTTCCCGTTTTCTTGTGGCGGCCCTTTGATATATCGCAATAGCGTTCTTGTCGCCTGCCGTCTGGTGCTGTCGAAAATGTCGCAGAGTCGGATTCTTGCCCATTCGAAACAGTTCGCCGCCTATAAAATTTTGCTATAGAGCACGAATGGGACTGGAAGGCGCACAGCGATGAGACAGGGCTTGCCCAACATTCGTCACCTCAGGGTTTTCCGCGAGGTCGCGCGGTGTCACAGCGTCAGCATGGCCGCCGAAAGGGCGCATCTGTCCCAGCCGGCGGTGACCCAGGCGGTCGCAAAACTCGAGGAGGAACTGTCGGTCCCGCTGTTCGACCGGCGCCGCGACGGCATGTATGCGACGGAAACCGGAGAGGCGTTCCTGGCGCGTGTCGAGCGGGCGCTCAGCCACCTTCAAACCGGTGCGCGCGAGGCGGCGAGGATCGGCGCGCGCCGCAAGGGCAGGGGGTTCAGCGATTTCGACAGGCTCTTGACCGCCGCCCAATTGCGCGCCCTCGTGGCGGTCTCCGAGGCCAAGAACTTTTCCATGGCGGCGCGCAATATCGGTATATCGCAGCCCTCGATCCATCGCGCCGCGCGCAACCTCGAACGGCTCTCCGGGATCAAATTGTTCAACAGCGCGCATGAGGGCGTTTCCCTGACGCCGGCCGCCCAGGCGCTGGCGCAGCGCACAAAGCTGGCGCTGGCCGAATTGCAGCAGGGATTCGACGAGGTGGACGACTTTCTGGGCAGGGATTCCGCGCATATCGTCGTCGGAGCGCTGCCGCTCGCGCGAACCTACATCCTGCCCACGGCGATCGACGCTATGGTGCGGAACTCGAAGCGCGTGCAGATCCGGGCCGTTGACGGCCGCTACGCCGAATTGCTGCACAGTCTGCGCCATGGCGATATCGATTTCCTGATCGGCGCGCTGCGTGAGCCGCCGCCAGTCGACGATATCATACAGGAAGCCTTGTTTGACGATCCGCTCGCGATCGTCGCCGGCGCGCAACACCCGCTGGCGCAGCGCGAAACGGTCGCCATCGAGGATGTGCTCGCCTATCCGTGGGTCGCACCGCCGAAGACGACGCCGGCGGGAAGTTATCTCTACAACACGCTGCGGATCGGTGAACTGGCGGACACGCCGGTGCGTGTCGTTTCCAGTTCGTTGGTTCTCGTGCGCGGTCTCCTGATGACCGGCGATTACATCACCGTCATCTCGATGAACCAGATCCGTCACGAACACGATCAGGGAATCGTGGTGCCGCTGCCGGTGCCGCTTACGGGCAATGCGCGCACGATCGGTCTGACCTACCGGCGCGACTGGCGGCCGACGCGAACGCAACAACAGTTCCTTGCCCATATCCGTGAGGTTTGCCGCACCGTGCCGGCTGCCGAGGCCAGTTCGGTTCAAAGCTATTCGGAAAATGAATAGGGTCCGATGCGAATGAATAGCCAAGCGGTTCAAGGCGATGTTAAGCAACGGGACATATCGGCCGAAACGGCCGCCATCCGCGTCGCGTATCGCCAGCTTATGGCTGGCAGTCACGGCGCAACGAGTCATGTGGCGGCTGCGTTAAGGACCGGAGACGAAAGACCGAAAGGCAGGAGGACGACATGAGACTGTGTGTAGCAGGCGCGTATGGCGCGTTCGGACTGAAACACCTTGATGCGCTGTCCAATATCGATGGCGTCGAGGTGACATCGGTCATGGGACCGACCAAGGCCAAGATCGAGGCGCTCGCCGCGGAACGCGGCATCGGCCATGCCGCGGACAATCTCGCCGATTGTCTTGCGCGCGACGACGTGGATGCGGTCATCCTCGCCACGCCGACGCAGATGCATGCCGAACAGGCGATCGCCTGCATGGATGCCGGCAAGCACGTTCTCGTCGAAATTCCGATGGCGGATTCGCTGGCCGACAGCGAGGCGGTGGTCGCGAAGCAGAAGGAAACCGGGCTGGTCGCCATGGCCGGACAGGTGCGCCGCTTCAATCCCAGCCACCAATGGATACATAACAAGATCAAGGCGGGTGAGCTGAAGGTCCAGCAGATGGACGTTCAGACCTACTTCTTCCGTCGCTCCAACACGAATGCGAAGGGCGAGCCGCGCAGCTGGACGGACCATCTGCTCTGGCACCACGCCTGCCACACGGTGGACCTGTTCCAGTACCAAACCGGTGAAACGGCGTCGGAGGCGTTCGGACTGCAGGGGCCGATGCATCCCGAGCTGGACATCGCGATGGACATGACGATCGGCATGAAGACGCCGTCCGGCGCGATTTGCACGCTGTCGCTAAGCTTCAACAATGACGGGCCTTTTGGCACGTTCTTCCGCTATATCTGCGACAATGGCACCTACCTCGCGCGTTACGACGACCTTTTCGACGGGTACGACAAGCCGGTGGATCTGTCGGGCGTGGCGGTGTCGAACAACGGGATCGAGCTTATCGACCGCGAATTCGTTTCCGCCATCGAGGAAGGCCGCGAGCCCAATTCGAGCGTCGCGCAGGTATTGCCCGCGATGGAGATACTGGACCGCATCGAACGCGGCTTCAAATAAGACGCTTCACGCGGAGTGCAAAAAAAGCCGAAGGCCGGGCGTTCAGCCCGGCCTTTTTTGGATCATTCCTTGACGTATGGCTTGCCGTCGGCGGCCGGCGGGCGTGAGCGTCCGACAAAGCCCGCGACGACGACGATCGTGGCAATATACGGCGCCATGGCCAGGAACTCCGACGGGATTGGCGTGCGCACGATCGCCAGCTTCTGCTGAAGCGAATCCGCGAAGCCGAAGATGAGTGCGGCCATCAGCGCGCCGACTGGGTGCCAGCGGCCAAAGATCATGGCGGCGAGGCCGATATAGCCAAGGCCACCGGTCATGTTCTCGTCGAACCGGCCGACGGAGCCCAGCGTGAACCATGCACCGCCGAATCCGGCGACCATGCCGGCAAGCGTCACATTGATGTAGCGGGTGCTGTAGACGTTGATGCCGAGCGTATCGGCGGCGCGCGGATGTTCGCCGACCGAGCGGGCGCGCAGGCCGTAGCGGGTGTGGAACAGATAATAGGTCGCCACGCAGACGAGGATGACCGCGCCGTAAACGAACAGGTTCTGGTTGAACAGAACGGAGCCGATCACCGGGATGTCGCCGAGGAACGGAATCTTCCAGGCCCGGAAGACGGGCGCGTTGTTCAGGGCCCGGTACTCCGAAAAGACCTGGCTTGAGACATAGGACGTGACGCCGAGCACGAAGAGGTTGATCACGACGCCCGCGATGATCTGGTCCATTCGGTAGGTGACCACAAGCGCGGCGAGGATGAAGCCGAACATGCCGCCCACAATGACGGCGCAGAGGAGGCCGCCCCAACCGCCGAGAAGCGAGCCCATCAGCGCACCGGTGAAGGCGCCGGCCAGCAGCATGCCCTCGATGGCGATATTGACGACGGCGACACGCTCGGACAGCACGCCAGCCAGACCGCCCAGCGCGATCGGCACGGCCGCGACGACGGTCGCCGACAGCATTCCGGTCAGCGAGAAGGACTTGCCCGCGGTCGCCCATACGAGGAAGGCCGCGACGGCGATTGCGCAACCGGCGGCGATGGAGATCATCGACCATTTCGATCCGCCGCGCATGAATTGCCGGACGCCGAGGAGGGCGAGCACTGCGGCTGCAAGGAAATTGAACGGCGCGGCGGGAACGACGAGGTTTGGAACCACCCAGGTATCGCGCGGGTGAGACAGGCGGAACGTGGCCTCTCCCGCCGATTCCAGAGCGAACACGATGGCGACGAGAGCGGCCAGCCCGATCAGCACGAAGCCGTAGATGCGCGCCTGGCGGGTCTTGTGTGTTTCCAGCTTGTCGGCGGACGCGAGGTCGGTCGTCGATACAGCGGCCATGGCCCGTTACTCCTTGCGTTCCGCGGGTTTTCTGAAGCCCCACGGAAAGATCGCCCGCACGAGCAGCGGGGCGGCGATGAAGACGATGATGAGCGCCTGGATGATGCCGATCAGGTCAATCGACACGCCGGCATCCACCTGCATCTGGCGGCCTCCGGCCTCCAGCGCGCCGAACAGCAGGCCGGCAAAGAGCACGCCGATCGGGTGCGAACGGCCAAGCAGAGCGACGGAAATGGCGTCGAAGCCGATGCCGGCGGAAAAGCCGGGCGTTGCGCGCTCGAGAACGCCGAGCACCTGATTGGCGCCGGCAAGACCGGCCAGGGCGCCGGCGGTGGCCATGGCGAGCACGATGATCAGCGATGCGCGCATGCCGGCATAGCGCGCGGCATCCGGGTTTTCTCCCGAGGCGCGGAATTCGAAGCCGGTCTTGGTCTTGAACAGCAGCCAGTAAACGAGGATCACGGCTCCGATCATGACGAAGATGCCGGCGTGGAGACGCAGATTGGGATCGATATCCGTCAGCAGGCGGGGCAATTCCGCGCTCGGGACAACCGATTTCGAGACCGGATCGGACCGGCCCTCGCGCTGCATCCAGGTCAGCCCGAGCATGTAGTCGAGCAGGCGATAAGAGATCAGGTTGAGCATGATCGTCGAGATCACCTCATGCGCACCTGTCGCCGCGCGCAACCAGCCCGCGATCGAGGCGTAGAGCCCTCCGGCAACCGCCCCCGCCAGAAGGGCCAGCGGAAGATGGATGATCCACGGCATGCCCGGAAAGGAAAAACCGACGATGACCGCCGCGATGCCGCCGACGATAATCTGGCCCTCGGCGCCGATATTGAACAGGCCGGCCCTGAAACCCAGCGCCAGGCCCAGCCCGGCGAGGACAAGCGGGATCGCGGAGGTCAGCGTTTCGGACAGCGAGTTGATCGAGCCCACCGAACCCTGCAGCAGCGCCAGATAGGATCGGCCGATCGTCTGGATATCGACCGCCGTCGCCAGCATGACGAGAGCACCTACGATCAATGCGACGATAACGGCGAAGATCGGCACGATGACCAGATCCTCGAACTCCGCGCGGCCCGGCGCGGCGCGCTGTAACAGCTTCGCTGTCAGTGTGTCCCGGTTCGACGTGTCTGTCATTCGTGCGCTCCCGCCATGGCGAGACCCACGGCATTCTTGTCGACCGGGCCGGCCGTCGCGTCGAATTCGGCGACGATGCGGCCTTCGAACATCACGAGGATACGGTCGGAGAGCGACATGATCTCGTCGAGTTCGGAAGAAACGATAATGACGCCGTCGCCTTCGTCGCGGGCGTCCATCAGGCGGCTGTGGATATATTCGATGGAGCCGACGTCAAGACCGCGTGTCGGCTGGGCGGCGATGACCAGCTTGGTTTCGCGTTCCAGTTCGCGCGCGACCACCATTTTCTGTTGGTTACCGCCCGAGAGATTGCCCGCCTTCAGGTAGACGGACGGCGTGCGCACGTCGAAGTCGATGGCGTATTGCGCGGCCGTCTTCAGCACTTCCGGCCACTTGATGTTCGGGCCGTTCGAGAAACGGTCATCGTAGTAGGTGTTGAGCACCATGTTCTCGTAGATGGTGAAATTGGAGATCATCCCGGATTTGTGGCGGTCTTCCGGAATGTGCGCCATGCCCATTCGGTGGCGTTCGCGGGCAGAGGCGTTGGTGATGTCCTTGCCAAGGAAGCTGATGGATCCGGCGGTGACATGATGCAGACCCGTCACCGCTTCGATCAGCGCGGACTGGCCATTGCCCTGAACGCCGGCGATGCCAACGACTTCGCCCGAGCGAACGTGAAAACTCGCATGGTTGACGGCGATCTCGTCGTTCTCGCGCAGCACGACGAGGTTCTCCACCTCGAGCAGCGTTTCCTTGGGGTCGAATGGACCCTTCTTCACGTCGAAGGAGACGGGGCGGCCGACCATCATTTCGGCGAGCTGGTTCTCCGTCAGCGTCTTCGGATCGCCTTCGCCAGTGATCCTGCCGCCGCGCAGCACGTTGATCCGGTCCGCGATCTCGATGATTTCATGCAGTTTGTGCGTGATGAAGACGATGGCCTTGCCCGCGTCGCGCAGCGACTTGACGATGCCGAAGAACTCTTCGACCTCCTGCGGGGTCAGGACAGCGGTCGGTTCGTCGAGGATCAGCACTTCCGCCGAGCGAAAAAGAACTTTCAGGATCTCGACGCGCTGCTGGATGCCGACGGGCAAATCCTCGATCAGCGCATCCGGATCGACCTGGAGCCCGTATTTCTCGTTAATGTCGCGCACCTGTTTGCGCGCGGTCGCCAAATCGAGATAGTCGAATCTCCCGGTCGGCTCGACACCGAGAATGACATTTTCCGCGACCGTAAAAACCGGAACCAGCATGAAGTGCTGGTGAACCATGCCGATGCCGGCGGCGATGCCGTCGCCCGGACCCTCGAAATCGACAGGTTTTCCATCGATCAGGATTTGACCCTCGTCGGGCGAGTAGAGCCCGGAGAGGATGTTCATCATGGTGGACTTGCCGGCGCCGTTCTCGCCCAGCAGGCCAAGCACCTCGCCGGCGCGGATTGTGAGGTTCACATCGTCGTTGGCAGTAACCGGCCCGAAACGCTTGGTTATGCCGCGCAGTTCAACGTCCACAGCGTCGCTCTCCCCGCTGGACAAATGAACCCGCCGCCGCGAAGGGCGGCGGGTCGGATAGCAGGGCGTTAGCCGCCGATCGAGATCGAACCGTCGATGATGCCGGCCTTGATCTCTTCGATTTCGGATTTCAGTTCAGCCGGAACGGCGTCCTCGAAGTCGTGGAACGGCGCGAGGCCGACGCCGTCATTCTCGAGCGTGCCGACAGTGACGCCGCCCTCGAACGTGTCGTCCATGACAGAGTCGATCACTGCCTGAACGGTGGCGTCCATGCGCTTGAGGACCGAGGTGAGATAGACGTTCTGCTTCTCGGTGTCGGTCATGTACTGGTCGGCGTCGACGCCGACGATCTTCAGCTTGTCGGTGCCGAGTTCGTCGGCGAGAGCGGCAGAGCCGAGACCGACCGGTCCGGCGACCGGCATGACGATGTCGGCGCCTTCGTCATAGAGGTTCTGGGCGAAGGTGCGGCCGTCGTCCAGGCTCTCGAAGTTGTTGGTGAACAGGCCATCCTTGTCTTCCGGATCCCAACCGAGAACCGTGACGTCGGTGCCCTTCTTTTCGTTGTAGTATTCGGCGCCGTGCACGAAGCCGTCCATGAAGACGGTCACCGGCGGGATGTTGATACCGCCAAACGTGCCGATCACGCCAGTCTCCGACATGCCGGCGGCGAGATAGCCGGCGAGGAAGGCGGCCTGCTCGGTCGCGAAGACCTGGCCGACGACATTCGGGATCGTCGGATCGTAGGCGAAGTCGACGATCGAGAATTTCTGGTCCGGATTGGCTTCGGCCGCCGCCTTGGTGGCGTCGCCCATCAGGAAGCCGACGGTGATGATGACATCACAGGCGCCGCCCAGAAGCGAGTTCAGGTTCGCCTCGTAGTCCGTTTCGGCCTGGCTCTCCAGGAAACGGCCTTCGATGCCCTTGGCTTCCATCGCGTCCTGAACGCCTTTCCAGGCGGTCTGGTTGAAGCCCGCGTCATCGATGCCGCCGGTGTCGGTTACCTGGCAGGCGGTGAAAGCCGCCGCCGACGAGATCGACCCGAACAGCAGCGCCGTCGCCACTGCGACGCCGCCCATTAGTCTGCCTTTGTTCAACATAAGATACTCCCTGGGAATGAATGCCGGAATTCAAGGAAACCCGGTACGGAATTGCAATACCCAACGTTTGTGACGTTGCACCCGACGCACTCTAAGCCGGAAATGCCGGGAAAACCAATACCCTGCCTGCGTTCTCCGACACTTCTGTTCGATGCGTCCGCCGACCGGGAGAACGGCTGCGAAATCTTGTCGCAACCGGACGGGCGACACGCCGCAAAAACAGGGTGCGAATGACGGATTCCGCATTTGATGCTGATCAATGTGGGAATGGCGCTTGGCAAGTTATATATGCCAATTATGTAATATGTCAGAAAGCTTGAGTGGAGGAATTATCATGGCGCATGTCGTCGTATTGGGTGCCGGTCTGGGCGGCACCATCATGGCTTACGAGGTTCGCGAAGAACTCTCGAAAGAACACAAGGTGTCCGTTGTCACGAACGGAACGCACTATTCGTTCGTACCGTCCAATCCCTGGGTGGCCGTCGGTTGGCGTGAAAAGGATGCGATCGAGGTCGATCTGCGACCGGTGATGCAGCGTCGCGACATCGACTTGTATTCGCAGGGCGCCAAGCGGCTGCATGCGGACGAGAAACGCATCGAGCTCAATGACGGCACTTCGGTCGAGTATGACTATCTCGTCATCTCGACAGGTCCGGAACTCGCGTTCGACGAGATCGAGGGGCTGGGGCCGGAGGCCAACACGCAGTCGGTCTGCCATGTCGACCATGCCATCCAGGCGAAAGCGGCTTTCGACAAGCTGCTTGCCAATCCGGGGCCGGTCATCATCGGCGCGGTGCAGGGCGCTTCCTGTTTCGGTCCGGCCTACGAATTCGCCTTCATTCTGGATAAGGCCCTTCGTGACGCGAAGATCCGGGACAAGGTGCCGATGACCTTCGTCACCTCCGAGCCCTATGTCGGCCATCTCGGTCTCGACGGTGTCGGTGACACAAAGGGGCTGCTCGAAAGCGAATTGCGCAACCACCACATCAAGTGGATCACCAATGCCAAGGTCGACAAGGCCGATGAAGACATGATGCATGTCTCGGAGATCGCCGAGGACGGTTCCGTCAAGGCGACGCATGAGTTGCCTTTCGTCTTCTCGATGATGCTGCCGGCGTTCCGGGGGGTCGCCGCAGTGCGCGACATCGAGGGCCTGACCAACCCGCGTGGCTTCATCATCGTCGATGATCACCAGCAGAACCCCAAATATCCCGAGATCTTCTCGGTCGGAGTCTGTGTCGCGATCCCGCCGATGGGAAAGACGCCGGTTCCGGTCGGTGTGCCGAAGACCGGCTTCATGATCGAATCCATGGTGACGGCGACGGCGCACAATATCGGCAAGATCGTGCGTGGCGAGAAACCGGACGCGCAGGGCACATGGAACGCCGTCTGCCTCGCCGATTTCGGCGATTCCGGGATCGCCTTTGTCGCCCAGCCGCAGATTCCGCCGCGCAACGTCAACTGGTCCTCGTCGGGCAAGTGGGTGCATCTGGCAAAGGTCGGTTTCGAAAAATACTTCCTGCACAAGATCCGCTCCGGCAAGTCGGAGCCCGCTTACGAGAAGCTCGCGATGCAGGCGCTGGGCATCCAGAAACTGAAGGAAGTCAGGTTCGATATCGAAGACGCCTGACGATCACGATATCCGCGCCCGCCGTTTTCGGACGGCGGGCGCACCAACCCTGTGAAACGGAATATTACGAATGTCTCTCGACAAGATGGTTCTTGCCTTTGCGGGCGCGATGACACTGCTCTCGGTTCTGCTGACTTGGTATGTCTCGCCCTATTTCCTCTGGTTCACCGTGTTCATCGGCGTGAATCAGATCCAGTCGGCTTTCACCGGCTTCTGCCCGGCGGCGTTGATATTCCGCAAGCTTGGCGTCAAGCCCGGCACGGCATTCTGATCATCCGAAATTTCCAGGCCGGTTCGCCGGATCGCGGATTGCGCGTGGCCTGAACGGCGCTTAGCCTTGTCTCTGTCTTTGAGGAGACGAGTCATGATGCAGTTTATTTGCGCGCTGCCGATCATTGCCGGATTGAGCGGTGCATGTGCGGAACCCGCCGGCGTCGTCGGCTATGTCGAGGGCGATTACGCGCTGATCGCGCCGATCGAGTCTGCGCAGATAGAGGGCATCGAGGTCGGTCGCGGCGATCGTGTGGAGTCCGGACAGATCCTCGTCAGGCTCGAAAGCCGCGACGCGGAAATCGCCGTCGCACAGGCCAACGCCTCGCTCGCACAGGCGAAAAGCCAGCTCGCTGATCTGACAGTCGGCAAACGTCCCAAGGAGATCGAGGCAATCAGGGCCGCGCTCAATTCGGCTCGCGCGCAGGCATCGGAGGCACGGCGCGTTGTCGACCGGCAGCGGGATCTCCTGGAACGGGGCATCACCTCGCAGGCGAATTACGATACGGCCGCGACCAGCCTCGAACTCGCCGAGGCGCAGGTCGCCGAACTCGAAGCCAATCTGGAGGTCGCGCAACTTCCGGCGCGTGCCGACACGATCGCGGCGGCGAAGGCCGGGGTCGAACAGGCGGAAGCCGTACTCGCCAATGCGGATTGGCGACTCGCCAAGCGCACAATCGAATCGCCGGTTACCGGGCATGTCTTCGACGTCGTCCGTCATGCCGGCGAAACGGCCGGCCCGCAGGCGCCGATCCTCTCCATCCTTCCCGACGGCGCGACCAAGTTGCGCCTCTACGTGCCCGAAACGGCGCTGTCCTCGATCTCGCTCGGCATGGCGCTCGATGTCCGCTGCGACGGCTGCGAGCCGGGCATGACGGCGACGATCAACTACATTTCGGACGAGCCGGAATTTACGCCTCCGGTCATCTACTCGTTGGAGAACCGGCAAAAGCTCGTCTATCTCGTCGAGGCGAAGCCGGACGAGGCGGCGCGGCCGCTCAAGCCCGGCCAGATCGTCGATGCCGTCATCTCGGAGACGGAATAGTGGATCATGTCATCGACGTTCGCGGGATGGTCAAGCGCTATTCCGGGCGCGCCGTCGTCGATCACGTATCTATCAAGGTGGCAGAGGGCGAGATTTCCGGCTTTCTGGGGCCGAACGGGTCCGGCAAGACGACGACCATCCGCATGATGTGCGGGCTCCTGACGCCGGATGAAGGCGAGGGCACCGTGCTTGGGCTCGATGTGCGCAAGGACAGCCGGCGCATTCGCAGTCAGGTCGGTTACATGACGCAGCGATTCTCGTTCTACGAGGACCTGTCGATCGAGGAAAACCTGAACTTCGTCGCACGGCTTTACGATCTGCATCCCGTACGCGATCACGTCCGCGACACGCTGGAGGATCTGGGCCTGACAGCGCGGCGGCGTCAACTCGCCGGTCAGTTGTCCGGCGGCTGGAAGCAGCGCCTCGCGCTCGCGGCCTGCGTCATGCACAAGCCGAAACTGCTGCTTCTCGACGAGCCGACCGCCGGTGTCGACCCGAAGGCCCGGCGCGAATTCTGGGACGAGATTCACGAGCGCGCCGCCGGCGGCATGACCGTGCTGGTGTCAACCCACTACATGGACGAAGCGGAGCGCTGCCATCGAATCCATTACATCTCGCACGGGACCCTGCTCGCCAGCGGGACCGTGGACGAGGTCGTATCGGAAGCGGCTCTGACAACCTATGTCATCGAGGGTCCCGACCTTGCCGATGTCATGGCGCAACTGACAGGTGCGCCGGGCGTCGACCAGGTGGCGCCGTTCGGAACGACGCTGCATGTGGTCGGGCGCGACGCCGATCTGCTGGGCGAGACGATCGGGAAACTGGCGACGGACGGCTTCACCGTGCGCCCCGGCGTTACCAGCCTGGAGGATGTGTTCATCCAGTTGATGGCGGAACCGCGGGAGACGGCTGCATGATCGCCGGTTTCTCGTTTCACAGGCTCTATGCGCTGCTCGACAAGGAATCGATCCAGATGCGGCGCGACCGCATCACCTTCGGGATGATGCTCGGCATTCCGCTGCTGCTGCTGGTGCTCTTCGGTTACGCCATCAACAACGACCCGAAACATCTGCCGACCGCTTTGGTGACGACAAGCCAGGATCACTACACCCGCGCCATGGTCACCGCGCTGGAGATGACTGGCTATTATCATTTCAATCACATCGTCGAGAGCGCGGAAGAGGCCGAGCGCCTGTTCGAGAAGGGTGATGTCTCCTTCGTGGTGACCATCCCGTCGGATTTCGCCCGCCGGGTGCAAAGGAACGATCATCCGCGCATTCTGATCGAGGCGGATGCGACCGATCCGTCGGTTGCCTCCGGCGCGATTTCGACATTGGGTACGGTCGCCGCGCAGGCGTTGCTTCGCGAGCAGCCGGCGGCGGCGGAAGCCGCCGAGGCCATGCAGGGTCAATTGGAGGTGATCGTCCACAAGCGCTACAACCCGGAGGGCATCACCCAGTACAATGTCGTCCCTGGCCTTCTCGGCGTCATCCTGCAGATGACCATGGTGATGATGACCTCGATGGCGCTGACGCGTGAACTGGAACGCGGCACGATGGAAAACCTGCTGTCGTTGCCGGCGACGCCGCTGGAAATCATGCTCGGCAAGATCCTCCCCTATCTCATCGTGGGAGCCGTACAGGTGGGCGTCATCCTGGTCGCCGCGAAGCTCCTTTTCTCAGTGCCCTTCGTCGGCGGCCTCGGCCTGTTGCTTGCCGGCGTGCTGATCTTCGTTCTCGCGCTGGTGCTGCTCGGTTACCTGATTTCGACGATGGCGCGCACGCAAATGCAGGCGATGCAGCTCGCCTTCTTCTTCTTTCTGCCGTCGATCCTGCTGTCCGGCTTCATCTTTCCATTTCGTGGCATGCCGGGTTGGGCGCAACTGGTCGGCGAATTGCTACCGCTAACGCATTTTCTGCGCATGGTGCGCGCGATCATGCTCAAGGGCGCGACATTCGACACGGTGGCCAATCATTTCGGCGCGCTGCTCCTGTTCGTTTTCGCTTTTGCCGGCATTGCGCTGATCCGGTTCCGCCGGACCCTCGATTGACCGGCATGACAGGGGTCAATGTGGTCGGCGCACCGATTTCGCAATATCATGCGAGAAGAATGCGGACGAAGGACGCCATGAAACGGGAGACAGGAATTGCCTGACCTGGAGACAGGGCTCACGGCACAAACTGACGGAAAGAACCGTGCGGGCCGCGTGATCGCGGTGCGCGGGCCGGTTCTCGACATCATGATCGACGGCGTGTTGCCGGAGATCCATGAGGCTGTCGCCGTGCAGGCCGGGGAGGGAACTATCCTCGCCGAAACGCAATCCCATCTCGACGAGAAGACAATCCGCGCGATTGCCATGCAGCCGACACAGGGTTTGTGGCGCGGCGCGCGCACGGAATCGACCGGTCAGCCGATCACCGTGCCGGTCGGCGACGGCGTGCTCGGGCGGCTGCTCAATATTCTCGGCGAGCCGGCCGACAATGGCGCGGAGTTCGCGCCCGATACGGCGCGCAGGCCGATCCACCGGGCGGCGCCGCCGATTTCGCGGCAGAGCGCCGCGACCGACATCTTCGCCACCGGCATCAAGGTGATCGATCTGCTCGCGCCGCTGGCGCATGGCGGCAAGGCGGCGATGTTTGGTGGCGCCGGGGTCGGCAAGACCGTACTGGTCATGGAACTCATCCATGCGATGGTCTCCGGCTATGACGGCATTTCGGTTTTTGCGGGCGTCGGCGAACGCTGCCGCGAAGGCCACGAGATGCTGCACGAGATGAAGGCGTCGGGTGTGCTCGACCAGACCGTGCTCGTCTACGGGCAGATGAACGAACCGCCGGGCGCACGGTGGCGCGTGCCGCTGACGGCGATGACCATCGCCGAGCATTTTCGCGACGAGAAGGCGCGCAACGTCCTGCTCCTGATGGACAATGTGTTCCGCTTCATCCAGGCGGGTTCGGAGGTCTCGGGACTGCTTGGGCGCAGGCCGTCTCGGGTCGGCTACCAGCCGACGCTCGAAACCGAGGTTGCCGACCTGCAGGAGCGGATCGCGTCCATCGGAAACGCGTCGGTGACGGCCATCGAGGCCGTTTACGTGCCGGCCGACGATTTCACCGATCCGGCAGTCGGCACGATCGCCAACCATGTCGATTCGATGGTCGTTCTTTCACGGCAATTGGCGGCGGAGGGTATCTACCCCGCGATCGATCCCATCGCGACAACCTCCGTCCTGCTCGACCCGCTCGTCGTCGGGAAGGAGCATGCGGATGTCGCCGGCCAGGTGCGCGAGGTCATCGAGCATTACCGCGAACTGCGTGACGTGATCGCGCTTCTGGGCGTCGAGGAACTCGGCGCGGAGGAGCGCCGTGCCGTTGGCCGCGCGCGCCGGTTGCAGCGCTTCCTGACCCAGCCCTTTTTCACCGCCGCCGCGTTCACCGGCGCTGAGGGCCGGAGCGTGACCGTGGAAGACACGGTGTCCGGCTGCCGGGCCATTCTCGACGGCGAATGCGACGAATGGGACGAAAGCTCTCTATACATGATCGGTACGCTCGACGAGGCGCGCGAAAAGGAAAAGGCGCTTCGGGGCAAGTCCGGCGGCGGAAAGGCGGCGGCATGACGGAGCGTTCGCTGACCCTGACCATCACGACGCCCCTGGACGTCGTGGCTCGGATCGACGGCGTCACCTCGTTTCGCGCCAGCGACGACAGCGGCGCTTTCGGCATCCTGCCGGGCCATGCGGACCTGCTTGCCGTGCTGCGGTCCTGCGTGGCGCGATGGCGGGTCGGAAAGGGCGAGTGGCGGTTTTGCGCGCTACATGGCGGTCTGATGACCGTGGAGGAAGGCCGCGCGATACGGATAGCCTGCCGGGAGGGTGTGCTTGGAACGGACTTGCCCTCGCTGGAGGCGCGGGTGCAACGCATGCGGGAGGCGGAAGCGCAGGCGGCCAGCAGCGAACGCGTCAGCCAGGCGAGACTGCACGCCCGCGCCATTCGCCAGATCATGCGCCAGTTTTCTCATGATCATGGTGTTTCGGTCGACAGTGCTTTGGAGGAGATTTTCCAATGAGCGACGAGATGCAGGGCACCAACCATCTCGGCGAAGCGGCGCGCAAGGCCGCTGAGCGCGAGGTGTTGAAAACCTCCGATCCGGAGCCGTCGCTCGCGCGGCGGTTCGGGCAGATCGGGATTCTCGGCTGGATGGTCGTCATTCCGGTTCTCGGGGCACTGCTTATCGGAAGCTGGCTCGATCGGCTGTTCGGAACGGGCGTGACCTTCTCCGCGGCCCTGACGATGGCCGGCGCGGTGCTCGGTCTCTGGCTCGTCTTTCGCTGGATGCACGAGCAATGAGCTTCCTCGCGCCGCACGATCTCGCTTTCCTGTCTCCGGCATGGATCGTGTCCGCTTTTGTTGGGCTGGCGATCGGCTATGCGGCGGGGCTGGTCCATTTCCGAACGCTCAAGGGCGTGGCGCGGCGGCTTGCGGCAGGTGAAATTTCCGCGGTCTTCCTGCAACTCGGCCGCCTCGCCCTGCTCGGCGGGCTGTTGTTCCTGCTCGCCTTGTGGGGCGCGCAAGTGCTCCTGCCCGGCGCCGCCGGTGTTCTGCTGGCGCGGCGAAAGGTGCTGGCACAGGCGGAGGCGGAAACATGAACGAATCGCCGCTGCTTCTCCAGACTGCCTTCTCGGTCGGACCCGTTCCGGTGACTTACGCCGTCGTGACGACCTGGGGCGTCATGGCATTTCTTGCGGTCGGCTCCTGGCTGATGACCCGTCGCCTTTCCAGCGACGCCGGCTCGGCGCAGACCGTTCTCGAAGTCGTGGTCACAACCATCGACGCGCAGATCGAGTCGACATTGCAGCGCGATCCCGCGCCGTACCGCACGCTGGTCGGGACTTTGTTCCTGTTCATTCTTGCGGCGAACTGGTCTTCGATCGTGCCGAATGTCGAACCGCCGACGGCGCATCTGGAAACCGATGCGGCTCTCGCGGCGGCGGTCTTCGTCGCGACGATCTATCACGGCATCCGTTCGAACGGACTGCTCGGCTATCTCAAGACTTTCGCCGAACCGTCATGGGTGATGATCCCGCTCAATCTGGTCGAGCAGATCACGCGTACCTTCTCGCTGATGGTTCGCCTGTTCGGAAACGTGATGAGCGGGGTCTTCGTCATCAGCATCGTTCTGTCGCTTGCCGGTCTGCTCGTGCCGATCCCGCTGATGGCGCTCGATCTTCTGACCGGCGCCGTGCAGGCCTACATTTTCGCGGTCCTTGCGACCGTCTTCATTGCCGCCGCCGTTGGCGAAGGCACCCGCCGCGACGGCGCGGCGGAAACCGGAAAGGAAACCGATTGATGGATATTATCAAGATCGTCTCCATAGCGGCGGCCGCACTGGCGGTTTCCTTCGGCGCGATCGGTCCGGCGCTGGCCGAGGGGCGCGCCGTTGCGGCCGCGATGGACGCCATCGCGCGCCAGCCGGAAGCCGCCGGAACCTTGTCGCGGACGCTTTTCGTCGGACTGGCGATGATTGAAACGATGGCGATCTACTGTCTCGTTATCGCTCTGCTCCTGCTCTTCGCCAATCCCTATACGGTTTAGGATTTCGCGCGCCGATGCAATTCGACTGGTGGACCTTCGCGATTCAGCTCGTCAACATCGCGGTGTTGGGGTGGTTGCTCGCGCGCTTCCTGTTCCGGCCCGTGGCGCACATCATTGCCGAGCGCAAGGCCGAGACAGCGCGGGTTCTCGAAAAGGCAGAGGATGCCCGGCGTGCGGCATTGGAAGCTGAAGGGGCGGCGGAAGCGGAACGCGACCGTATCGCGGCGGAGCGGCTGGAACTGATCGAAAAGGCGCGGGCGGATGCCGATGCGCAGAAGGCCGCCCTGATCGACAAGGCGAGAAGTGAGGCTGCGGCCATTCTCGACAAGGCGAAATCGGAAGCGGAGCACGCGACGGAGGAGGAACGCGCGCGTCAATTGCGGCGCGCGACCGATCTCGCTGTCGCGATGGCCGGACGGCTTTTGAAGGACCTGCCCGGCGATGCGCGCGTTGCCGGTTACGCAGAACGGCTTGCGGGCGCGATGGATGCCCTCGACGCGGAGGAACGGACGGCCATTCTCGAAAACGATGGCGGGTTGCATCTGGTCGCGCCGCGGATGTTGAGCGAGGAGGAGCGAGCGGCGGTCGATGCCGCGATCGGGCAGCGCGTGCCGCATGACGGGCAGCTTCCCGTTGAAACCGACGAGACGCTGATCGCGGGCCTCGAGCTGCGCAGCCGCCACGGCGCGATCAGGAACTCGCTCGGCGCCGATCTTGAACGCATGGCAAAGGCGTTGAACGATAATGAAAAGGGCTGATGCGAACAATTCGGGTCCCGATCCAGCTCTCGACGGGCTTTTCGAGGCCATCGACCACGTCGAGCTCGGCACCCGTTCCGAGGCGATCGGCCGTGTCACGCAGGTCGCCGACGGGCTTGCGCATGTCTCCGGCCTCGGATCGGCCCGGCTCGGCGAGTTGCTGGCGTTCGAGAGCGGCGCTCGCGCCTTCGTTCTCAATCTGGAAGTCGACTCGATACAGGCCGTCCTGCTCGATTCCGTCGAAGGTGTGGAAGCGGGAGCCTCGGTCCGCCGATTGCATGAACTAGCCAGTGTCCCGGTGGGCGAGGGCCTGCTCGGACGCATGATTGATCCGCTCGGGCGCGTGCTGGATGAGGGAGATCCCGTTGAAGCCGCCGCGCATGAACCGGTTGAGAGACCGGCTCCGGCGATCATCGACCGGGATTTCGTGTCCGAACCCGTCGAGACAGGGATTCTGGTGATCGATGCGCTGTTCGCCATCGGCCGAGGCCAGCGCGAGCTGATCATCGGGGAACGGGCGACGGGCAAGACGGCGATTGCCGTCGACACGATCATCAACCAGAAGGACACGGATATCGTCTGCGTCTATGTCGCCATCGGCCAGCGAGCGTCTGCCGTGCGCCGCGCGGTCGATGCAATCCGCGAAAAGGGCGCTGCCGATCGCTGCATATTCGTGGTGGCCCCGGCGACAGCCGAACCCGGCCTTAGATGGCTCGCTCCTTTCGCCGGCATGACCATCGCCGAGTATTTTCGTGACAGGGGACAGCATGCGCTCATCGTGCTCGACGACCTGACCAAGCACGCGACGACCCACCGTGAGTTGTCGTTGCTGGCGCGGCAGCCGCCCGGACGCGAAGCCTACCCGGGCGACATCTTCTACCTGCATGCCCGGCTTCTCGAACGCGCCGCCAAGCTGTCGCCCGAAAAGGGCGGCGGATCGCTGACGGCATTGCCGATCGCGGAAATCGAGGCCGGAAACCTCTCGGCCTATATCCCGACGAACCTGATCTCGATTTCCGACGGGCAAATCGTGTTGTCGAACCAGCTGTTCGCGGCCAACCAGCGTCCGGCGGTCGATGTCGGCATGTCCGTCAGCCGTGTCGGCGGCAAGGCGCAACTCGACGCGCTGAAAAGCGTCGCCGGACGGGTCCGGCTCGATTATGCGCAATATCTGGAACTTCGGGTGTTTTCGCGTTTCGGCGGCTTTGGCGACGATACGCTGAAGCGTCGCATCGCGCATGGCGAGCGCATCGGCGCGCTGCTCGCGCAACGCCGGTTCTTGCCCCTGCGCCCGGTCGACCAGATCGCTCTTCTGGCGGCGCTCGATGCAGGCGCCCTCGATCATGTTCCCCTCGAGGCGATCGATGCGGTCAAGGATGCATTGCCCGCGATCATCGACAGCGCGCCGGACCTGGCAGCATTCCGCGACAAGCCGGTCGATATGGGCGATGCCATTCGCGCCGCGCTGGTCGAATGCGTTCGGCAGGCGGCGGCGAGCGCCGGCAGGGTGGCGTACTGATGCCGCATATCGAGGACATCAAGGACCGCATCGGCAATATCGGCCAGATCGAGGGCGTTGTCGTCGCCATGCGGGCCATGGCGGCGGCGCATGCGCAGGAGGCGCGGCGACACCTGCAGGCCATTCGCGAGCACGAGGAAACCGTGGCGCGTTCCATGGCCGAGGCTCTTTCGCTGGTGCCGGAAATGGCAAGCACGAAGGAGAGGGGCGAAAGCGAGCAGACGCATCTGCGCATCGTGGTCGGTGCGGCGCAGGGCTTCAGCGGCCAACACAATGAACGGATTGTCACTGGCGCGCTGGAACAGAATGACGAGCCGGAGGACAGGCAATATCTTCTGATCGGCCAACGTTGCATTTCCGAATTCGCGGAACGGGGCATCCGTCCCCTGTGGTCTGCCAACATGGTCGCCCATGCCGCGGAGGTTCCCGCGCTGGCCAGTCGGATCGTGGATGCATTGTTCGTCCCGCTGGAGCGCGGCGAGGTCCATAGTGTCAGCATCGTCTATGCCGATCCCGCCTCTACCGAGATGGCGCTGACGATCCGCCGCCTGATGCCATTTGACTTCGGGCGCATCACCGCCCCACGTCGGCCGTCGCCCCCGATTACGCTGATCCCAGCGCCGCGCCTTCTGGAACAACTGGTCGAGGAGTATGTCTTCACCGAGGTCTGCGAGGCGCTGATGCTCGGTTTCGCGGCGGAGAACGACGCGCGCATGAACGCCATGACGCGCGCCCGGTCAAACGTGAAGGAAATCGCCCAGGACCTGCAACGCAAGTTTCACCAGGTGCGCCAGGAAGAAACCACGACGGAGATCATCGAACTGTCCGGAACGTCTTGAAATCGATGGTTCCTGTTTTCTTAAAGTAATGAATTTTATACATAATTTACAGGCTTGACCACAAGATCTTGTTAGCCGATTCGCACAGGTCTGCAACATACAAGCGTTTACAGACTGCTGGTATCTTTCGAGATGCATCGCCGGCCGGGAGGAAATTGCCGCCGCGCATGCAATGTCCGATCCGCGCATCATGATGATCGCGGGGACACTCCTACGGAGAATGAGGGGAAGCATATGATTGTGCGTTATCTCAGGGACGAGTCCGGTGCAATGGTTGTCGAATACGGACTTATCGTCGCGATCATCGCGGTATCGGTGATCGGGGGATCGATGATGATCGGGTCGTCGATCGACAACAATCTGAATCTGGTCGCCACGACCATCAGCCCTTCATAACAGCCTCTCGCGCCGGCTCTGAACCGGCCCGACAAGCGTCTCAACTTTCCTGCCGCACTGTGCTGAGCGAAACGGTTGCCGGCCGACTCAGCGCTTCGCGAATCTCGGCGGGTATCGGCAGGGCGCGCAACTGCCCCGTTTCATCGACGCCCGACCAGACACGCGTCTGCTTTGCCGTCACGATGGTCTCGCCGTCGAGCAGGAACTCGTAGGCGATGTCGAAGGACGTCCTGCCCCAGCGCACGACCTTCGACGACAGCACAAGAGTGTCTCCGACCCGTGCCGGCCCCTTGAATTCAGCCTCGCTGCGCACGAGTGGCGTGCCGCGAAGCGCCGGATGAGCGGCCAAAGCATCGGCGAGCGAAAAGCCGGAAGCCGAGAAAAGGGCGGACAGCCCGTGTTCCATCCAGTCGAAGAAATTCGGGTTGTAGACAATCCGCGCGGGATCGCAGTGCCCCCATTCGACCAGAATATCGATTTTACATTCGAGCATGATGACCGCCTTTCGAACCTGCCGGTACGAACGCGCTATCGACGCATGAACCGGCGGCATCGCAATGCCGCGCCGTGCGTCAACATGCAAGCCACTCGAAAGGGCTCCGGGCCGAAAACGAGGCGCAACAAAAAATGTGCACTGGCCGCATTGGGGTGCTGGTAAGTCGCGATCGGGAAACATACGTCTACCGGATGGCGATGCTGCCGCCCGGCGCGTTGCCCGGGAGCGATGAAACCGGAATGAAATCAGTCTTTTCCTATCTCCGCTACGCCTTCGCCGTCACGGCGCTTGGTCTTGTCCTGGCCGCATGGCTGGGCTGGGAGACCACAGGATCAGGTGCCGGCATGATGTCGTTCCTGTTCACGGCGACGGTGCTCGCGGCGCTGGAGATCGCACTTTCTTTCGACAACGCGATCGTCAACGCCAACAAGCTCAAGGAAATGGACCCTGTCTGGCAAAGACGTTTCCTGACCTGGGGTATCTTGATCGCCGTATTCGGCATGCGCATCGTGTTTCCGCTTCTGGTCGTCGTCATCGCGGCGAATATCGGCCCCGTCTCGGCGCTGGTCCTCGCGGCGACTGAGCCTGAACGCTATGGCCTGATCATGGAACGGGCTCATGTCTCCATTGCCGCGTTCGGCGGAACCTTCCTGATGATGGTTGCGCTGAGCTATTTTATCGACGAGGCCAAGCAGGTGGACTGGATTCGCACGGTGGAGGGGCGCCTGCGTCAGATCGCGCCGATCCGCGGCATTGAAATCGCCATCGTGCTGGCGATCGTCATGTGTTTCGCGACCATCCTGCCGGAACGTGAATCGGCGATGTTCCTGTTTGCCGCGGCCAGCGGTCTATTGACCTTCCTGTTCGTGGAAATTCTGGGCCATGTTTTCGATGCCTCGCAGGACGCCGCAAGAATTGCACGCCAGGGCGGCCTGGGCGCTTTCCTCTATCTCGAGATGCTGGACGCGTCGTTCAGCTTCGACGGCGTCATCGGCGCATTCGCGCTGACGCGCAATCTCTTCCTGATCGCGATCGGGCTTGGCATCGGCGCGATGTATGTGCGTTCGGTGACGATCATGCTTGTGGAGATGGGTGCGCTTGCCAAGTTCCGTTACCTCGAACACGGCGCCTTCTATTCGATCCTCGTTCTCGCGCTGATTATGTTCGCGCAGTCCTTCGTACACATACCCGAAGTGATAACGGGGTTGATCGGCGTTGTGCTGATCGTTCTGTCTCTGCGTTCATCTCTTGCCCACAACCGCAGGAATTGCGGCTAGCCGCGCCGTTTTTTTGCTTTTACGCCGATTTCATGGACGCCGGCCCGACGAGGGGCCAAGCGTGACGCGAAGTTGGAAACGGAGTGGGCTTGCCATTCCGTTTCGCACGGGTTTTATGTCGGTTTGAAAGCCAGATGCGGAGGATGGATTGAAGATAGGCACGCCGAAAGAGGTGTTTGAGGGTGAGCGCCGGGTTGCAATGACGCCGGAGAGTGCGGCGCAGTTGCAGAAACTCGGCCATGAATGCGTGATCGAGACGGGCGCGGGTCTTGCCGCCGGTTTCGATGACGCCGCCTACAAGGCGGCCGGTGTCGAGATCGCGAAGACGCCCGCTGCGCTTTGGAAGGCGGCTGACGTCATCGCCAAGGTGCGTCCGCCGACGAACACCGAAGTGAAGCGCCTGAACGGCGACAAGACGCTGATTTCCTTCTTCTATCCGGGCCAGAACACGGAACTGCTGGAGCTGTGCAAGGGCACTGGTGCGAGCGTCATCGCGATGGACATGGTGCCGCGCATCAGCCGCGCCCAGAAGATGGACGCGTTGTCGTCCATGGCCAATATTGCCGGCTACCGGGCAGTGATCGAGGCGGGCAGCAATTTCGGCCGCTTCTTCACCGGCCAGGTCACGGCGGCCGGCAAGGTGCCGCCGGCGAAGGTGCTGGTCGTTGGTGCAGGCGTTGCGGGTCTCGCGGCGATCGGTACGGCGACCTCGCTTGGCGCTATCACCTATGCTTTCGACGTGCGTCCCGAAGTGGCGGAGCAGATCGAATCGATGGGCGCGGAGTTCGTGTTCCTCGATTTCGAGGAGCAGAGTCAGGACGGCGCGGCGACCGGGGGCTATGCGGCGCCTTCGAGCCCTGAATTCAGGGAGAAGCAGCTCGAGAAGTTCCGGGAACTCGCGCCCGACATGGACATCGTGATCACCACGGCGCTTATCCCGGGGCGCGACGCGCCGAAACTCTGGCTCGAAGACATGGTCGCGGCCATGAAGCCGGGATCCGTCGTCATTGATCTTGCGGCCGAGCGCGGCGGCAACTGCGACCTGACGGTCGCCGACGAGAAGGTGGTTTCCGAAAACGGCGTTACCATCGTCGGCTATACGGATTTCCCGAGCCGGATGGCGACGCAGTCCTCGACGCTCTACTCGACGAACATTCGTCACATGCTGACCGACCTCACGCCGGAGAAGGATGGCGTGATCGTCCACAACATGGAGGACGACGTCATTCGCGGCGCCACGGCGACGCATGAGGGCGAGATCACCTTCCCGCCGCCGCCGCCGAAGGTTCAGGCAATCGCGGCCCAGCCGAAGAAAGACAAGCCGAAAGAGCTGACGCCCGAGGAAAAACGCGCGCAAGAGGTTGCCGCCTTCAAGGCGCAGACCAGGCAGCAGGTCACGCTGCTCGCAGCGGGTGGCGCGGCGATCCTGCTGGCCGGCCTGTTCACGCCGGCAAGCTTCATGCAGCACTTCATCGTCTTCGTGCTCTCGGTCTTCGTCGGCTTCCAGGTGATCTGGAACGTCAGCCACGCGCTGCACACGCCGCTTATGGCGGTCACCAACGCGATATCCTCGATCATCATCCTGGGGGCGCTGATGCAGATCGGATCAGGCTCATGGCTGGTGATGGTGCTTGCGGCAGTGTCGATCTTCATGGCCGGGATCAACATTTTCGGTGGCTTCATGGTCACCCGGCGCATGCTCGCCATGTTCCAGAAGTCGTAAGGGGAGGCGCGCCATGGAATACGGTTTCACTACGGCCGCCTACGTCGTTGCGGCGGTCCTGTTCATTCTTTCGCTCGGTGGCCTGTCCGGCCAGGAAAGCGCCAAGCGCGCGGTCTGGTACGGCATCGCCGGTATGGCGCTGGCGGTTTTTGCCACGCTGATCGGGCCGGGCTCCGGCCTTTGGCTCCTGTCGATCATCCTGATCGCGGGCGGCGGCGTCATCGGATGGTATGTCGCCAATCGCGTGCAGATGACGGAAATGCCGCAGCTTGTCGCCGCGATGCATTCTCTGGTCGGCCTCGCGGCGGTGTTCATCGGTCTCAATGCCGAGATCGAGATGGTTCGTGTCGCCGCGATGCAGGCCGCCGCGGACGCGTCGGCGCTCGATGCGCTCAAGGGCTTTGCGGCCAAGGTTGCGGCCAAGACCCCGGCCGAGATCAACATTCTGAAGATCGAGGTCTTTCTTGGCGTCTTCATCGGCGCGGTGACCTTCACCGGTTCTGTCGTCGCCTATGGCAAGCTGGCAGGCAAGGTCGGCTCGAAGGCGACCAAGCTGCCGGGCGGACACATGCTCAATGCGGGCGCGGCGATCCTGTCGGTCATCCTGCTGGTCATGTATCTCGCCGGCGCCGGGTCGTGGACGTTGATCCTGATGGCGCTCGCCGCCTTCTTCATCGGCTACCATCTGATCATGGGAATCGGCGGCGCGGACATGCCGGTCGTCGTCTCGATGCTCAACTCCTATTCGGGCTGGGCTGCGGCTGCGATCGGGTTTTCTCTGTCCAACGATCTCCTGATCGTGGTCGGCGCGCTGGTCGGTTCGTCCGGCGCGATCCTGTCCTACATCATGTGCAAGGCGATGAACCGCTCCTTCGTCTCGGTGATCCTCGGCGGGTTCGGCAACACGACCGGGCCGGCACAGGCGGTCGAGGGCGAACAGGTGGCGATCGACGCCGAGGGCGTTGCAGCGGCGCTTGCGGAAGCCGACAGCGTCATCATCGTGCCCGGCTACGGCATGGCGGTGGCCCAGGCGCAGCAGGCCGTCTCGGAACTGACGCGCAAGCTTCGGGACAAGGGCAAGGAGGTTCGCTTCGCGATCCATCCGGTCGCCGGGCGTCTGCCCGGGCACATGAACGTGCTTCTGGCCGAGGCCAAGGTTCCCTACGACATCGTCATGGAAATGGACGAGATCAACGAGGACTTTCCCGAGACCGACGTCGTGATCGTCATCGGCTCCAACGACATCGTCAATCCGGCCGCCCAGGAGGACCCGAATTCTCCAATCGCCGGCATGCCGGTGTTGGAAGTCTGGAAAGCCAAGCAGGTCTTCGTCTCCAAGCGCGGCCAGGGTACGGGATATTCCGGTATCGAGAATCCGTTGTTCTACAAGGATAATACGCGCATGTTCTTCGGTGACGCGAAGGCCTCCGTAAGTCAGCTGATCAACTTAATCGACTGATCGGTTCGAAATGCGGATCCTGTTCGGAAGCGGGGGCGTAAGCCCCCGTTTTTCATTTGCGATCCGGGTCAAACTCCCGTTTGGTCTCAGGAAACGTTGCGCTGAGACTATGCCGACCTGATGGCCTCTCATGCGGCGAACTCCGGCGGAAACGCCACCACCGACGGCGCCAACCTGATCGCCATCATGAACACGACGAGCGGCGACCTTTCGGAAACTGACTTCGGTTTCGGCGTCTGAGCGGTATGGTAGACAGCGGAGTGTCCGCTTTACTGCGGGGCGACATCGTTGACGAAGGACCGCAGGATCGCGTTGAATTCGTCCGGGCCGTTGATGTGTGGTGCGTGCCCAAGGCCGTTCATGATGATCGGTTTACCCGACCAGATGTTGCGGTAGGACAGGTCAGCGACATAGTCCGTATCCACGAAGCGGTCGTCTCCGCCATTGATGATCGCCAGCGGTATACTGCTATTTTCGGCCAGTTCTCTTTGCCTTCGCGGCGGCTGGGCCGCAAGCGCCTCGAACAGATATTGGCGGGCAAGGCCATCGGTTCTGGCGATGAGACGGTGCCAGTCCGGTTCCTGCAGCATCGTTTCGTTGGTGTCGTAATCGCCGATCAGTGCGGCGAGTTCATCGATTTCAACATCGGACAATTCGGCCAGCGACAAAAGAACCAGTCTCGGAAAAAGCTGAAATCCCGCCATGGAACCGTCGGCCCGCTGTTCGATCGGCGGGCTGCTGATGGTCATTAGGCCTTTCAAATCCGGTTGGCGCTCAAGCAATTCGTAGCCGATATGGCCGCCGAGGGACCAACCGACGACGACCGACTGCCCGATATCGAGCTTTCCCAGAGTTTCCGCGACACAATCCGCATACCCTTCGAGGCAGTATGTCTGGCGCGGATTTTCGGCATCCGAGGATGATCCGTGTCCCGGCAGGTCGAGCGCGACAATCCGCCTGCTATCTTCGAATGCGCCGAATTGCGACCGGAAGACCTCCTTGCCCAGCGAGTTGCCATGAAGCAGTACCACCGGGGTTCCGCTGCCGTGATTGTCCATGACGGAGATCTCGGCATGGGATGTCTTGACGGAGCAGGTTTCGAAGTCACGGTTATTCCAGGTCATCTCTATCATGTTCTATGTTTCTCGCGTGAATTCACACGACATATCGTCGGGTAAGGATGGACGGGCGCGATTGATTTCCAACACCGGGGTTTGTACATTTTCATAGGCAAGATTATGCGGCGGTTAGGTCAGGCCTGTGTCAGAATTGTCTCTGCAGCAGTATAATGCGTATGTAGATACGATCTATGCCGCTGCGACGGTGCCAGACTCCTGGAAACATTTTCTCGAACTGGTTTCGGACGCGTTTCTGGGGGCCAGGGTCGCTCTTCATGGTCACGATCTAGCAACCGGTCACACGCTTGGCGCGCTTAGTCACGGTTATGATCCCGACTATATCGCGGTCTATGAGAAAGAATATTCCGCGATCAATCCGTGGACTGGCGGCTATGCGAAGGGACCGATTGGGCGGGTGCAACTGACCGAAGACCTGATTGATGCCGCTTCGCTGAAGAAGACACGCTTCTATGATGAATGGATACGCCCGCAGGGCGATATCGGAACCGGTGTCGGTATCACGATTTGCCGGGATTCGTCGAAACGCATGCGCTTGTCGTGCAATGTAAGTTTCCGGAATGGAGATCGGCTGCGCAGCGAAATGGTTCAGACTTTGACCGCGCTTGCGCCTCATCTCAGGCGGTCATTCGAGATAGGGCGGAGATTGCAGGGCAGGGCGCTCGGCATGGGTTTTGAGCCGGCATTGGACAAGATTTCGAGCGCGGTGTTCCTGGTGGATGCGCATATGCGTATCCGGTATGCGAACCGCGCAGCCGAAACCATGCTTTCATGCCAGGATTGCGCGACAAGCATCGACAAGCGCCTCGTATTTCTGGACAAGGATGCGAATCGTCGCTTTGGCCGGTCGATCCATGCCGCCACCAAGCCTGATTATTCGGCTTTCGAGGGGCAGATCAGGCTGCGTAATGCGGGCGGCGACACCATGATGGAGATCAGCGTCGTTCCGCTTGTGCGGACGGTATCGACTTCCGACAATGTTTTCGAATGGATGGATGATACGCGCGCCAGCGTCATGGTCTGCGTTCAGCAAACAGGACCTCTTCCCAAGCGCAGGCAGGTCAAGTTTACCAATCGATACGGCCTGACGCCAACCGAGGCTCTTCTTGCCGAAGAGTTGCTCCGTGGTTCCACGCTCAAACTTGTCGCGCAGGAACGGGGTGTGAGCATCCACACTGTTCGCAATCAACTCAAGGTCATCTTCGAAAAGACAGGAACGTCTCAGCAAAGCCAGTTGGTCGCCCTGCTCGCGAAGGGATAAGGGCCCGAACAGGCATTCCGGTCTCACGCCGTCCCGAGCGGTGGTCCGCCTTCTCGTTTTGTCGACAAACCTTTCGAATTTCAGGAACCGAACTCCGATACCGGCGTTGAAGTCATGATCGCGCTGTCACAGTGCGATCGCCAGGAACGGTCGAGAACCACAACGTAGGAATGACGGTACCGATGCCGCGAAGCTCAGCTTGCGGTCGAGGTTTCGTATTGCCGTGTGACGGCCGATGCCAACGCACGAGGCGAAGGAGAAGACAATGAATTTCGCAAAGACTGCCGCTGCCGGAACGCTCGCATTGGCGACCGCTCTCGGCGGGAGTGCGGCATTTGCCCAGGATAACAGCGCCACTCCCGACGAGCCGGTCGAACGTGTCGAAATCGGCGTTCTCGACTGTGTGGTCGAAGGTGGCAGCGGCTTCATATTCGGGTCCACCAAGGATGTGAGCTGCACGTATCGTCCTGCAGATGGCGGCGTCGAGGAGTCCTATTTTGGCGCGATTTCGAAGTTCGGGATCGACATCGGCAAGACCGATGCCAGCTACATGACCTGGGCCGTCTTCGCTCCGACGAATGACGATTTCGCACCCGGCGCTCTGGCCGGCGATTACTACGGCGTCTCGGCCGAGGCGACGGCAGGTGCGGGCGTGGGTGCGAATGCGCTTATTGGTGGCTCCGGGGAAACTTTCTCCCTCCAGCCGCTGAGCGTCAGCAGCCAGACGGGACTGAATTTCGCGCTTGCAGTCAGCGAACTGGAGTTGCGCTCCATCGCAGACTGAACGCGAGACCGAGGCGGAGAACATGCCGCCTGACATAACTGATCACAACCAGCAGCAAAAAGGAGACGTCTTATGAATTGGGACCAAATCGAAGGCAAATGGACCGAATACAAGGGCAAGGCCCGTCAGTCCTGGGGTGAACTCACCGACGACGACCTCGCTGAAATCAATGGCAGCCAGGAGGAACTGGCCGGCAAGATCCAGTATCGCTACGGCAAGTCGAAGGAAGAGGCCGAGCGCGAGGTGAAGGACTGGCTCGATTCCCTCTAAGAGGCTTACAACAGCCGAGAAAACAAAGGCCGCCCCGGTTAGGGGCGGCCTTTTCTTATAGTGCCTGCGAAAGAACGAGGAGGATTATCACCACGCCCAGCGCGGCAAGTCCGGCGCGCATCCAGGTCGTCATACCCCCGAATCTCGATGTCGGCGGCACGACGCTTTCCAGTTCGGCGTCACCCTGCGTATCCTGCTCGATCTTGCGGTTCCGCAGATCTGCATTGGCATTGCTTTCGTCGGACATGATCATTCTCCCGATTCCATGAACGGCAAGAGCTGTTTCAGCGCCGCAAAGTCCGAATCCAGCGGATCTGAGGATTTAGCGCTTTTGAGTAGCAGCTCCGCATGGGAGGAAATGAGCTCGCGTGCCGTCTGGTTCCCGATCTCGTGTAGTCGCGACAGTGCCTGGGCGAGGTGCTCCATCATCAGCATGTTGTCAGCGGACGCCCGGCGCAGCGGATGGAAAGCGCTGTCGAGCATGTTCTCGAGACCAAGGCCCCGCATTTCGACGCGTACGGTTCCGTCGCTGTCGACAATGTCGCGCCGGCGCAGTCCGAGACGTACAGCTGCGGACAGCGCCGAGGTCATGCGGTCGAGCGAGGCGATTGCGGTGAATGTGTCGTTCACGCCGGGAGAAAGCGCGCGTAATGCAATCTCGATCAACAGATTGATCGAGTATTCGATCTCGTCCACGGCGTCTCGCGATGGCAGGATGAGCAAGCACTGGCAGACAAGCCTTGCAATTTCGTCTTCTTCCTTTTCGGGATGACGGGAGAGGAGGGCGACCGTCTGGGTTTCCAGAATGAAATCGCCGGGCTTGAAGCGTAACCTGACCGTGAAGTCGTGCTTGCGTGCGAGTGCCGCCAGCGAGTTTTCGTCAACGCCGTTCAAATAACCGGACTGGGTTGAGGCGATCGCATGGTCGAAATCCCCGGGAGAGGATTGCGCGTTCGCCTGTTCCTCCTCGTCGCGCACCATCCAGGCGATGCGGTTTTCCAGCCGGCGGGAAATCTCGGCGATTTCTTCGTCGATTGTCACGCTGCGCGAAACGGCGTGGACGAAAAAGATCAGTTGCAGCACGAAGACGACCGCGAGAAGCATGGAGACCGCGATCGATATCGACGGCACGAAATCGGGGCCGGTCCGATAAAGCACGGTAAGGGCGAAGAGGAACGTTCCGCCAAGCATACCCGCGGTAATCTGATTGGCACGGTCGCTGGTGAACCGCTTCAGGAGCCGTGGCGCGATGGTTCCGGCGGCGAGGGTGAAAACGATGAGGACGAGCGAGTAGACGAGACTTAATGTGGTGATCGCTGCCGCCGCGATCGTCCCCAGCACGTTTCTCGCTGTTTCGACGGACATTCCCGAAAAGATTTCCGGCTTCGCGAATTCCGGCCAGTCAAATGCGTGATCGATCCAGAGAAGGGGGATCGCCGACAACCAGATCGCGAGCGCAATCGCACCCGGAACGGTGATCAGCCCGCGAAGTGCCAGGTATCGGCTTTTGTAATCCTGCTTCAAGCATGCCCCCCTGCTGGCCAGCCTATCACCATAGAACGCTTCGGGCACCGCCCCGTTCCCCGGTGGAAAGGAGTCAGAACCATTCCCGCGATTACGCGTTGGTCCAGCATACACGAACAGTGCCGCGCGAGCGGCAGATCATCGTTCCGGAAAAGGAGATTTTCGATGTCAACAGATCATGGTCCGAGCATCAAGAACGACGATGTCTATGAATCCCTTCGAGATGATGGTGCCTCGAAGGAAAAAGCCGCACGCATCGCAAACGCGAAAGCGGGGGGTGGCAAGCCGTCGAAAAAGGGCGGCAAGGCCGCTCCTTATGAAGATTGGACCAAAGACGAACTCTATGATCGCGCCCGTAAGATCGGGATCGACGGCCGTTCCGACATGAACAAGGACGACTTGATCGCCGCGCTTCGCGATCACTGAAAAAAGTTTTCTGAAGGTGGAACCGGGTGCTTTTTCGAGCGTTCTGTTGATGCAAGCGACACAACAAGTCGATTTCAGCAGCAGGCGCTCTTCCCCTCAGGCGCCTTGAGAGAACCGGAGCCCCCCGCCGGTTCTCTCTTTTTTTTATTCTCTCAGATAATTTCCGAATGCCCGATCGAGAGCGTGTAGACGACCGCGTCATTGCTGAGCTCGAGGGAGCCTTCGCCATTGATTGCGGCCGGCACGATACGTTCGAGCATGGTGCGGCCGAAGCTTTGCTGCTTGTCGACGGAAGAGTGCACACGCGGCGTTTCGCGCCAGATGAGTGTCGCGTTTGCATCCGGTCCTGGCTCGCGATGACAACTGATGGTAATCACGCTGTCGGCCAGCGACAGCGCGCCGTGAACCAGCGCGTTGGTCACCAGTTCGTGCAGGGCCAAGCCGATATGCAGGGTGCCGTTCGGGCCAAGCTCGATATTGTCGCCCTCGAATGTGATCTTGCCGTCGGCGAGCGGAACCACATCGCGGACCTGGCGTCGCACGAGATCCGAGAGGGTCGAGCCGCGCCAGTCGCTCTCGGTAATCACATCCTGGGACTTGGCGAGTGATTGCAGCCGGCCGGTGAACCGTCGGATATACTCGGTCTTGGTCGGCGCCACGCGCGCCGTCTGCGACGACAGGCTCAGCACCATGGCGAGCATGTTCTTTGACCGGTGAGCGACTTCGCGCAGCAGGTTCTTAAGCGTTTGTTCGCGCTGTTTTTGATCCGTGACATCGATGCACGAACAGATGTACCCGTCCGCACCGGTCTCCTGATCGCGCTTCCGATTGATCGTGAAATGAAGGTTCCAATGCGCCGGGCGTCCGGACTCGTCATCCGCGAACGCGGTCACATCAACACTGCGGGCTTCCCCGGTTTCGGAAGCCAGTTGTTTCGCTTTCGCCAACTTCTGACGATCGTTTTCATGAAAAAGAAGGCATTCGTTGGTTCCCGTCCGGTCCCATTCTGCCCATACCGATTGGGGGTTCACGAACCACTGATAATCGCCGTTCAGATCCTGAAAGAAAATCGTGACCGGTGTGCCGACCAGCGATTCCAAGACGAGTGTGCGATTGGGCATTTTTCTACGCCAAAACAGTTATCGGGCAGGTCATCCTGGACCTGCCCGATAAGATAATCATGCTCTGTTCAGTACCCGTGTTACGAGGCTGATCGCAAACAGGATCAGGAACACGAAGAACAGGATTTTCGCAATGCCGGCTGACGCGCCGGCAATGCCGCCGAAACCGAGGAAAGCCGCGATCAGGGCTACAACGAGAAATGTAAGAGCCCATCCAAGCATAACGTATCTCCTTGTTGTTGCACAAAGTGACAACGTGCATGCTCTCCTCCGGTTCCGAATCCGACCGCTGTTTATGCGGCGTTTTTCACATCTTCCTGAAAGAAGAGTGCCTGGCTGATCAGCGCGGACACTGCGGCCGGTTCGAATGGCTTGGTAACGAGGAAGGCCGGTTCCGGGCGTTCGCCCGTTAGAAGCCGCTCGGGAAACGCCGTGATGAAAATGACCGGAAGCGTCATGTCCTGAAGTATCTCGTTGACCGCGTCGAGGCCGGAGCTTCCATCAGCGAGCTGGATATCGGCCAGCACGATGCCGGGCCGGTCCTCGCCAACCATCTTCGTCGCCTCGGAATGGGTGCGGGCGATGCCGGTCACCGTGTGCCCGAGATCTTCCACCATGGCCTGTATATCCATGGCGATCAGCGGCTCGTCTTCGATGATGAGCACCTTCGTTGCCACCTGAGAGGCGATATCGCGATGCGCTTCATCAAGGAGCTTTTCGAACTCGGCCTCGTCGACATTCAGGATGTAGGCAGCCTTTTCGTGCGTAAAGCCTTCGACGAAGACCAGCAGGAAGGCCTGGCGCGGGAGAGGCGAGATCGCCTGCAGGTTTCGCGACGTGTTCGCGTCGAGCCCTGCGCCGTGGTGATCGCGCAGATTGATGTCGATGGATGACCAGAGCGAAACGAAGTAACGGTAAAGCGCCGTGCGGGTATCTTCACCCTGCGGCATTGAAGACGGATCGGAAATAAGAGCCTCAAGCAGGGCACCGACATAATTGTCGGCGCTTGTCTGAGATCCCATCACCGATCGCGCATAGCGGCGCAGATAAGGAATCTGCCCTGACAATTCGGCTGCAAGCGACATATCAACCCTCCTGATCAGTCACGTATCTGGTGCAGAACGCATGCGGAAAAGAAAAGTTCCAAAAACTTTGCAACCATTTTCAATCCGGGGCGTTTTAGCCTAGATTGAGAGGGTTACAACCAATGACAGCATTGCAAAATCAGGCAGATGATCCAATGCCGGAGAGCAAAAACAACAAGCCGAGGCTGGACGATCTTGCCGCGTCGCAGATCGGCAAAAAACTGCGCGCGCAATTTGACGAAGTCCTGAACGAACCGGTTCCCGATCGCTTCCTCGAGCTTTTGAACAGGCTCGAGACCGCGGAAGGGAGGCCTGCAAAGGATTCCGATCATGACTGACGCGATGGATTTCAAGGACGGTCTTCTGACCGCCATTCCCAATCTTCGCGCCTTTGCGATCTCGTTGTGCGGTACGGCCGACAAAGCCGATGACCTTGTGCAGGAGACGCTCGTCCGCGCGTGGGACAAACAGGCCTCTTTTCAGCCGGGCACCAATTTGCGCGCCTGGCTGTTCACGATTCTGCGCAATGAGTTCTACAGCCAGATGCGCAAGCGCGGCCGCGAGGTCTCTGACGCGGATGGCGCGCTGACCGTCGCGATGGCGACGCATCCCGAACAGGCGGGCAAGCTGGACATGCAGGATTTCCAGGCGGCGCTCGCCGAACTCCCGGATGATCAGCGTGAAGCCATTATCCTGATCGGTGCCACCGGACTGTCTTACGAGGAAGCCGCCGAAATCTGCGATTGCGCGGTGGGGACGGTGAAAAGCCGTGTGTCCCGTGCCCGCAAACGGCTCAGCGAACTTCTCGGCGTGTCGGACAGCAGCGATTATGGCCCCGATGGTGTCTCGACCCATGTGATGAACCGGCCTTTGGTCGGTAATGCGGCGTGATCAGCCCAGGAGGCGCGCGAACGCTCCGCAGAGGTCTTCGTAGGTGAACGGCTTTCTCACAATCTCGCTTCGCCCGGTATAGCCCGTTTCGAAACGGGTTTCGTCACCGGTCGTGAGAAAGACCACAGGGATGGACTCCTGGCCGAGTTTCTCGATCAGGCTTTCTCCGAGCGTGGATGCCGTATGGATGTCGATGACCGCAAGATCGAAACGCCGGGATTCCGGGATCCTTGTTTCCCCGCCGCCTTCGGTCGCGATATCGGTTGCGCCGAGTTCGGCGAGGATCGACTCTATATCCACCGCGATCAGGGCGCTGTCCTCGACGATCAGGACCGATTTTTCGGAAAGCACAACTCGATCTCCAGTTTTGGGATGGAGACTACAGCTATGATATGCGTTTTCGTTTAGGTCATTAAAAAAAGACATAGTGTCCGACGTTATTTGATTGGTCTGAGAGGTCGGTTGCCAATGAATGTGTCTCCGCCGAAATCGGCATTGAATGTCTCGTGCGAAGAATGTCCGCTCCTGTGCAGCGACAGCTTCCGCGCGTTCTCGCAGGAAGAGCTCGAATTCGTCAGCGCTTTCAAGCGCGGTGAACTGGCTAGCAGCACCGGATCGAGTATTCTTCTCGAAGGATCGAACAGCCCGCATCTCTATACCGTGCTTTCGGGTTGGGGATTTCGCTACAAGATGCTCGAGGACGGCCGGCGCCAGATCCTCAATTATATTTTTCCCGGTGATTTCGTTGGATTGCAAAATGCGCTGCACACCGAAATGCAGCACTCTGTGGAAGCATTGTCCGACATGGTGTTCTGCGTGTTCGAACGTTCCCGGATCTACGAGTTATACGTGAAACAGCCTGAATTGGGTTTCGATATAACCTGGCTGGCCGCGCGCGAGGAGCAGATGCTGGATGAGCATCTTCTGTCGATCGGCCGGCGCACTGCCATCGAGCGCGCGGCGTATCTCCTCGCCTTCCTTTCAGACCGCGCTGCTGCGGTGGGGCTATTCGAAGAAAATAGCCGCATCGAACCGCTCACTCAGCAGCATGTCGCCGATACGCTGGGTCTTTCGTTGGTCCACACCAACAAGACGCTGCGCAAGCTGTGCGACAACGACACGATCGCCTGGCATGATTCCGGCTTCGAGATCCGGGATGCCGATAAGCTCAAGGAGATTGCGGGCTGGACCGGGGTTTCCGGCCTCGCGCGTCCATTTCTGTAAAACAAGAAAGAGCCCGCGGGGAGCAATGCTTCCCGCGGGCCTCTCTTCCTCCCGGCATTTTGCCGGATGCGCGTCCGTGTCACTCGGTGATGAGCGAACGCAGCATCCAGACAGCCTTCTCATGGAAGGTCAAACGCGCAACGAGCAGGTCGTGCGAGACAAAATCGTCGTTTTTCTCGGCGGCTTCCGCGGCCGCGCGCATCTTGCGGATCGCCGCTTCGTGGTCGTCGATCAGTTCGGCAACCATGTCGTGCGCTGTGCGCGCCGTGGTGTTGAGCGAAACGACGGCGTTGTCGGGACCGGCCGCGTTGGCAATCGGTGCATGATGACCCAGAGCGCGAATACGTTCAGCGATCACGTCCGCTGCGTCGAAAAGATCCTTGTAATGCTCTTCGGTCAGGACATGGATCGAGTGGAACAGCGGTCCGACCACGTTCCAGTGATAGACGTGCGACTTGATTACCAGGAAATAGGTGTCCGTGAGAATTGCCGAGAGATGTTCGGCGACCTCCTTGCGCGAATCCGCGGAAAGCCCGGTTTCGATCTCTTCCTTGCCGAGTTTCGGTTTCAGAACTGCTTGTGACATTTGGTTTCTCCTCGTGTGTTGGGATCCGGACTATCAGTCCGTGGCAACAGTCTCGCCGACCGTGGTGTCGTCGCTGATCGTGCCGGCATCCTGCTGGAACGGGTAGAGTACGAAGGCGGCTACTCCGGCCAAGACCAGTCCTGCAATCAGGACCATCAGGACAGGTCGGCCACGTTCGCCTTGGCGTGCTTCTCCAGTGGAAAGCTTGGTCACTGCTTTCTCCTTTTCTTGATTTCGATAAGGCATGTCGCACCAACGCGGAGGGGTGCGTTTCGGTTCCCGAGAGAACGATCAACCCGCTGGCATGCGGCTGGTTTTACCCGAGGCGACCTTGGTGACGATGGGATCGCCGAACACCGTGTTATCGGCACCGCGAACGGCGATCTTCAGGCGGTCGTCCTGATCGACGGACCATTCGAAGACGATGTCCTTTTCGATCCAGTTTTCCGGAACGGCGACGCAATCGCCCAAGGCGATGGGGTGCGTTTCGGCCTCGTGAAAGGCAAGCGGGAGGATTTCCTCGCACGCCTCGCGCGACGCGTAGAATTCTATTGGCGTGGGGACGTTCTCACAGGCTTCGAGCGTGTGATCGCATCCAAGCATCAAAATGGCGAAGACGAGGTTTTCCATCGCGGTCTCCTTTGGCGAGACAACGGATGAAACGGCTCGGCGTTCCCTTGCGTCGTGGAATGCGCGTTTCGGTGCGATCAGAATTCTATTTCGTGTATCGGCGTTGAGATTTGCGGGAACCACCGCCGGTCGGGCGCGTTTGCTACCAGACACCCGGCGGCCGGTCCGTGGAAAGTCGCGACCACCGGGTGCGCGAGCGAAAACACTCACGAAAAGGATACTACTATGTTTAAGCATCTTTTGGCCACCACAGCATCCATCGCCCTGATTGCGACGCCGATTGCGTACGCTCAGGATGCGTCGAACACCGGCGAAATGGACAATGCACCGATCTTCTCGCAGGAGCCCTATGAAGGCGCTGCCCCGACCGACGGTTTCTATCAGGCCGATCCGAACCAGATCCTGGCGACGCGCTTTATTGGCGCTTCGATCCACGGCAACTCGGACGAAAATGCCGAGATCGTCGGCGACGTCAATGACATCATCATGACGCCCGACGGCAAGGCTGTTGCCGTGATCGCGGGTGTCGGCGGTTTCCTCGGAATCGGCGAGAAAGAAGTTGCCGTTTCGATCGATGAGCTGACTTGGGTCAGCAACGCCGATGGCGATCACATGCTTGTCGGCGACCTGACCAAGGAAGAACTGGAGAACGCTCCCGCCTTTGACAGGGACGCTCTTGATCCGGAACGCACATCCGCCGAAGCGCCGGCCGACGAGGCGATGACCGATGATCAGCAGATGGCTGAGAAGGACGCCGTTTACGGCACCGACATGGAAGGCGGGCAGGGTACCGACAAATCCATGACCACGGCATCGACACCGCGCATGGAAACAACTCCGGTCGGTGAAGCGAGCTTCGAAGCGAGCGAACTGATCGGCATGACCGTTTCCGGTGCCAATAACGAGACAGTCGGCGAAGTGTCCGATGTCCTTGTCGACAAAGGCGGCAAGATCAATGCCTTCGTGATCGATGTTGGCGGTTTCCTGGGCATCAACGAGAAGCCGGTCGCCGTTTCGATGCGCGATCTGCAGCTTGCCCGTGTCGAGGGTTCGAACGACTGGACCGAAATCAAGACCGGTCTGACGAAGGAGAGCCTGGAGTCGCAGAAGGCCTACACCGAGAAAGACTACATGTCCGATAGCGATGCGGTCATCCTGATCGCACCGGCTGAATAACACAGTCGCGCCGCGCCCGGTCCGGGCGCGGCGCTCTTCTTGGAAAAGCCCTAGATGCTCACCTTCAACAGCCTGCTTTTTCGATCGCTCGCCACGCTATCGCTCCTGATCGCGCTCGTGGCGGCGCTGTATTTTGCGCGGGCTGTTTTTTTGCCGATCACGATGGGTCTGCTCGTCGCGCTCGTGCTTCACCTGCCGATGAACGCACTTGCGCGGGCGGGCCTGCCGAAAATTCTGGCGGTCGTCGTCCTGATCGCTGTCGTTGCGGCTGTTCTTGCGCTGATTTTCGCGCTGATGTTCGGGCCGGTGGAAACCATCTTCGACACGTGGCCCCAGATCGTCTCCGAACTGCGGGCCAAGTTGTCTCATCTGCGCCTGACCTTCGCCGCTGCGGAGCAGGCGGGCGATGCCGTCGCGCAGATTGCCGACGACGTCAAGGACATGGTCAAGGACCCCGAAGTGCAGGAAGTCGTCGTGCGCGAGCCGAATTTTCTCGCCCGCGCAGCGACGTCATTCGCGGACGTCTTCACCGGCATTGTCGTCACCCTCACCATTTCCGCCTTCGTTCTCGTCATGCGCCGCCCCTTCCTGACGCTGGCGACGATGCCGTTTTCGACGACCGGAACGAAGCTTCACGCCGCACGGATCTGGAAAAGCGTCGAAGGCGAAGTCAGTCATTTCTTTCTGGTCACCAGCCTCATCAATGCGGGCCTCGGCACGATCGTCGGCCTCGCCCTGTGGGCGCTGGACGTGCCGATGCCCTATGCATGGGGGATCGGTGTCGCCCTGCTGAATTATATCCTGTTCGTCGGACCTGCGATCGGCACGGCTGCGCTTTTCGCCGCCTCGATTATCACGTTTGACACGCCGTTCCAGATCTTCGCACCGCCATTGACCTATCTGGCGATCAATTTCCTGGAGGCGAATTTCGTCACGCCGCATTTCCTCGGCCGCCGTCTTCAGGTCGCGCCGCTCACGATCGTGCTGTCGCTTCTGTTCTGGGGCTGGTTGTGGGGATTTGCCGGGCTTGTCATCGCGGTGCCCGCGCTGGTGGTGCTCAAGGCGGTCTCGGACAAGGCGGCGCCGCTGGCCGATCTCCGCCGTTTGCTGACGCCACGCAGGCAACCTGGCAGGGCAATGCAACCACAACTGTTCCAGCGCGTTGTGGGTATGGAAACAAGGAGTAATTCATGACAACCGCAACGAAGACCCAGGGAAATCGCAAGGACGCCGATCTCGCAGCCGAAATCGAGGGACTGCGCAAGGATTTCGAAGCGCTTGCAGAACGTTTCACGACTATTTCGGACGCCGGTGTGCGTTCGGCGCGCGACTATACGCGTGAAAAAGCCGCGGCCGCCATCGACAAGGGCGAAGGCGTGTATTCGGAATTGTCGGCGCGCACGAGCGAGCTTGAACAACAGGCGGCCGACCAGATTCGTCGTCACCCGCTTCAGGCCCTCGGCATAGCGGCCGGTGTCGGCTTTCTCGCAGCGCTCCTGACCCGTCGCTGATAGTCATGCTGTCAGGAGCAAAATTCCTGGCGGGAGTCTTTCGATCCGACTTCGCGCGTTTGCGCAGGCGTGTCGTGACTTCCGCCATCTTCTATGGTGTGGCCGGGCTGGCCTTCGTCGCCGCCGTGTTTCTTGGTGGTGCGGCCGGTACGGTTGCCCTTGTCGAACGTTTCGGCGTTGCGGAAGGCTTGGCTCTTTCCGGCGTGGCAGTGGCGCTCGTCGGCGGTGTCGCTTTGGCGATTCAGGCTATTCTGAGCCGCCGGACGCGCTACCGGGCGAGATTGGCCGCGCAGCGGCGCTCCGAAGCGCTTGCCGAAGTTGCCGACGACGGATTGCGCCGGACACGTGAAGCGATCCCGGCGACTCTCCCCGCTGTCGCCGCATTGAGCTTTGCGCTCACGACGATGCTTCTCAGGCAGTCAAAGCGCTAGGCTGTTCAGGCGACCGCCTTTGCGGGAATGCGGAAGGTGACCGTCATCCCGTCTTCGTCGAAACGGCGTTCGATCTCCCCGCCGAGTTCGCCGCGAACATTCGCCTCGACGAGGCGCGTGCCGAAGCCTTTCCGCTCCGGCTCGGTGGTTATGATATTGCCGAGTTCTGCCCACACCAGCCGCAGCATCTTCTTGCTGCCCTTTCCCTCATAGGCCCAATGGACCTTCAGTTCGGCGTTGCCATCGGCGACGCCGCTGTATTTCAACGCGTTGGTCGCCATTTCGTGAAAGACGAGGCCAAGTGCCTGGGCGGCCTTCTCGTTCAGATTGATCGCGGGTCCCTCGACATGGGACGCATCCTTCTGGTCGCCAAAAACCTGCTCGAGTTCCTTGGTCAGGAGATCGCCCATATCGGCCCGTCCCCAGTGCGAACGTGCAAGGAGATCCTGGGCATTCGCCATGGCGTTCATGCGCGCCGAAAAGGACTTGTTGAAGTCCGCGATCGTTTCAGAGGACGAGGCGGTTTGACGGGCGATGGCCATGACGCGGGAAATGGAATTCTTGATGCGATGTCGCATCTCTTGGAGAAGGAGCTCCTTCTCCTCGAGATTGCGCCGGCTCGTCTCGTGAAGGGCAATCGCCGACTCCACGGCCTTGTGCTGCCAGCGCGCGCCCGCCGCCAGAGAACCGGCGAGCACGACCAAAACGACACACAGGGCGTAGACCGGAAGGAAATCGGCATATTCGGCGGCACCGCCAACAGAGCTGACTTCGAAACGCCACGTCCGCCCGGCGATTTCAGCCTGGACGGCCGTCTCCATAGCGTCTTCCGGGCGCAGTTCATCATGGTTGGGCGACGCGTAAAGCAGTACCGCGTTGTTGTCGGTGACGTCGAAGGTTTTCAGGACGACCGGCAGTCTTGGCGGGGTTTCCAGCGCGGCCACATGCAGGTCGCCGGCGCGGAACGGTGCATAGATGAATCCTGCCGGCACGCGATCCTGACCGCTTGTCGACGCTGCGGTGAAGAGCGGCATATAGACTAGGAAGCCCGCTTGCTTGACACTGGTGATCTCCTGCACCAGTTCCACCGGCGCGGACGCCGTGGCGGCATTGCGCTCGACAGACGCCTGCATTGCGGCGCGTCGGCGTTCTTCGGAGTACATGTCAAATCCGAGCGCCCTGTCATTGCGGGAATCCTGGGGTTCGAGAAGGACGATCGGCGTACGGTACTGCTGGTCTGTCGCTTCCGGCCAGACCGGCCTGTCGATGTCGTAGTCGGATTTCATTCGCATCTCGGCGCGATATTCCCGACCGGCGGGAATCCGCATCGCATAACCGATGCCCTGGACGCCGGCATACTTCCCCTCGATATCCAGTCCCGTCACGAATGACTTAAAGGCAGGGCTGAGGACCGTGCCGTTGTTGGCGGCGAAGAAGGCGTGTGTCGCGGCGAGAAGCGACAGATGCTGATCGACGCGCGAAGTGACGCGATCAACGGCTTCCTGAGCGCTCGATGCAAACTCGGCCTGCGCCGTTTCGCGGATCGCCTGATAGACGATGAACGTGATGCCTGCGCCCAGAAACGCAATGACGAGGAAAACGATGGCGGGGAGAAAGCGCTTCATATTTTGAGTTCCGGACGACGTCTGTCCTTTATGCAGTTTTTTGGCGGAGAAAACACGCTCCTGCCGGAACCGGTCTTATGTGGAGAATGCGGTCTGCGCAATTGGCTTTGCGTAAGGTCAGCATACCCGGTGTAAAGGCGGTGTGACCGGTCCCTTGTCCCTCTGGCGGATGCGCAAGCTCGAACCGGGATCGAACAGGAAGGCCAGGCCTTTCGCCTGTTGATGCATCAGCCGCGGGGGCCGAGCTTGAGTCTCATGTCGTCTTCGATTGCGGCCGCTGCGTCTCGCACAGCGCCGGCCCAGCCCTCGAGCTTGCCCCTCCCTACACGGTAGACCGGTGCCGTCACCGATATGCCGGCATAGAACGCGCGATGGACGGCGCCGACCGGCGCGGCAATGCAGTGAATGCCATCCTCATGTTCCTCGCGGTCGAAGGCGTTGCCGGATGCGCGGATCTTCGCGATTTCGGCCAGGAATGCGTCTGCATCGGGAAGCGTGTTCGCCGTGTAACGATCGAAAACGATGCGTTGGACGCGCTTGTGCAAGTCTTCGTCGGGGAGCAGCGAGAAGGCGGCCTTGCCGATTCCGGTGCAGAATGCCGGCGACGCATTGCCGATCTGGCTGTGCATGCGCACGGACTGGCGCGATTCCACCTTGTCGAGATAGATCACCTCCATGCCCTGCAAGACGCCGAGATGGATCGTTTCGCCGGTTTTTTCGTGCAATGCGCGCAAATGCGGTTCGGCTATTTCGCGAAACTGGTTCCCCGCCCAGGCATTGGAGGCGAATTTCAGCAGGCGTAGTCCAAGTCCGTAGGAATTGTCAGGGTTCACCTGCAGCAGACCCTCGCCGATCAGGTTGGATATCTGACGGTGCAGGGTGCCGCGCGGCTGATCGATTTCGGCAAGCAGGTCCGTGAAGCGCATCGGCTTTTTTGCGTTCGCGACGACATCCAGCACGGCAATCGCTTTTCCGAGCGTGCCCGTGCCGCCATCTTCCCGCGCCTTGCTCACCGATGCTCCCGTGTCGGTGTTGTCGGCGAACCCGCGCGCAACGCCCTTGACATCTCCAGACACTAGGCAAATTATTCCAAATAATCAAACTAAGTTCTGAATAATGGAACTCAATTGAACATATGGGCTGCATGCGCGGACGGCGAGCGACGCTCCGGGAGGGTGTGATGCTCCCGATATCGGCGAAGTCGGCTTGCCCGCCTTACGAGGGAGGACGCCCAGTTATGAGGACCGTACTGAAATCCGCGCGCTTGGTGACGGCGCAGGTCCTGATCGCCGATGGAGATATCCAGTGACCACTGCCGCCAGTCCATCGCTTGTCGCCGTCGATTGGGGCACGTCGCATTTGCGGGTATGGCTGCTCGACCAGGATGGCCGCGTGCTGGCTGAGCACCGTAGCGACGAGGGCATGGGCGCAACCGCGCGCGAGCAGTTTCATGCCGTGCTGGAACTGCATCTTTCCGAGATGGGAGTTCCCGCGGACATCCCCGTGGTCATGTGCGGCATGGTCGGAGCGCGGCAGGGCTGGGTCGAAGCACCCTATCTCGCCGTTCCGGCCACGCTTGCCGACATCGCCTCCAAAGCCGTGCGTATCCCGGGGATCGCCCGGAACGTCCGCATCATGCCCGGGCTTTCGAAAACGGATTCCGACGCACCGGACGTCATGCGCGGCGAGGAAACACAGCTTCTCGGCCTGAGCCGACTCGCACCGGTCTCCGGAGACAGGTTCGTCTGCATGCCGGGAACACATTCCAAATGGGCGCAAATACGCGATGGCACAGTGGTGGATTTCGCCAGCTTCATGACCGGCGAGGCCTATGCCGTCCTGTCACGCCATTCGGTTCTGCGTCATTCGATGTCTGCCGAAGGCGTCGATCCCGCATCGCCGGTCTTTCGCGAAGCGGTGCGCACAAGCCTGGATTCCCCGGCCGATATTCTCGCGCGCCTTTTCTCGATCCGCCCCGCCGGGCTGCTCCTCGATCTCGAAGCAACGGACGCTTCGGCGCGGCTGTCCGGATACATGATCGGACAGGAGATCGCCGGCGCGCGTGCCCGTTTCGAACTGCCCGATCATGTGGATCTTGTCGGCGGGGAACCGCTCGGCACACTCTATGCCGAAGCGCTCAAGGTCGCAGGCATCTACTGCGACCGTTATGACAGCGACGCATTGGCAATCGCCGGCTTGACCGGTGCGGGCGCCGCGCCACAAAGAACCGGGACCGATGGACACCGCCCGATGGAAGGACAAGACACATGACAGGTCAAGCCGCATGGCCCGGACTGAACCGCGGCCTCGTCGCAATCCTGCGCGGCCTCGAACCCGGCAAGGCGCTCGAAACTGCGCAGGCTCTGGTCGATGCCGGTTTCGAGGCGATCGAGATACCGCTCAATTCGCCGGATCCCTTCCTGTCGATCGAAACAGTTGCCAATGCCTTTGGCGAGCGGGTTCTCGTCGGCGCGGGAACGGTCCTGACCCCCGCCGATGTGGACAGGCTGAACGAGGCAGGTGGACGCCTGCTGGTCGCTCCCAATATCGACGCCGACGTGCTGACGCGAGCGGGCGAACATGGGATGATCACGATGCCCGGCGTGTTCTCGCCAACCGAGGCACTTGCCGCGGTCAGAGCGGGCGCTTCGGCGCTGAAGTTCTTTCCGGCTAGCGTGATCGGCGCGTCCGGCATCAAGGCCATTTCCGCAGTGCTCCCGGCGGGCACGGTGATCGGCGCCGTGGGCGGCGTGTCCGAACTCGACTTCGAAACCTACGCGGCCAATGGCATTCGCCTCTTCGGCCTCGGTTCGTCGATCTTCCGGCCTGGCATGGAGGTGGCCGATGTTGCTGCCCGCGCTCGTAAGGCTATTCAAGCATGGGATGCGGTCTTCACGGGGACGCTGGAAGCCTGAACAATACCGACACCTGTCAAACAGGCGCTCGGCGTTTGCCATATCCGACGCCCGCCCGACACGCGGCTATTTCAACGACACCAGAAAGAGGCTGATCTGCGGGAAGAACAGCAGGATCAATAGCCCTGCGATAATCGTCGCGATGAATGGAATGACACGGCGAGAGACCTCTTCGATCGTCAGGCCTGAAATGCCGCAGGCGACAAAAAGATTGACCCCCAAAGGCGGGGTGAGGAACCCGATTTCGCTGGTAACCACGAGCAGGATGCCGAAATGGATCGGGTCGATGCCGAGTTGCTTGACCAGCGGCAACAGAATTGGCGTCAGAATGATGACCGTCGACAAGGTCTCCATGAACGTGCCCAACACGATCAGGATCGCACATATCATCAGCAACATGAGCGTCGCGTTTTCGGTGATCGAAAGCAGGGATGCGGCGATGCGCTGCGGTATCATGTTGAGCGCCAGAAACTCGCCGAAGAAGATCGCCGTACCCATGATGACGACAAGGCCACCGCACACCGTGCTGGCTTCCGAAAGCGCGCCCCAGATACCCGAAAAACCGATATTGCGCTTGATCACCGCGCCAACGAACAGCGCATAGACCACCGCGACGATAGAGGCCTCCACCGGCGTGAAGATGCCGCCATAGATGCCGCCAAGGACGATGAAGGGCGTGGCGAGCGAGAATTTCGACCGGTAGACCGTGCGCAGGAAAACGCCCATCTCGAAGCGGTGGGCCTTGCCCTTGTAGCCATTGCGACGGCTGAGCAGATAGGTGGTTCCGACCAGCAGTGCGCCCATCAGAAGGCCGGGCAGGAGGCCGGCGAGAAAGAGATCGCCGATCGAAACGGACGCCAGCACGCCATAGACGATCATCGGATTGCTTGGAGGCAGCAAAATACCGAGCGTCCCGCCCGAGGACGCGACGGCAGCCGCGAAGTCCTTGGGGTATCCGTCTTCTTTCATCGCCGGAATCAGCAGCGTGCCGATGGCGGCGACTGTCCCCGGACCGGAACCGGATATCGCAGCGAAGAACATGCAGGACAGGATGGTCACGATGGCGAGCCCGCCATAGGCTTCGCCGACGATCGAACGCATCACCTCAATGATGTCGCGGGTGATGCCGGCACGTGCCATGACGGCGCCGGCCAGCACGAAGTTCGGGATCGCCAGCAGCGGGAAATTGTCGACACCGTCGAACAGGCTGTGGGCGAGCGAGGCAAGCGGGATCGGCGAAACCAGCAGTTCGTAGAGGGATGGTACGCCCAAGGTCACGAATACCGGCACGCCGATGAAAAGGCAGGCCAGGAATAGCAGGACGAAGGTCATGCCATTGTCCCCTTGTCTTTCGCTTCCGCTTGTCCTTCACCTGCGATTAGCGGCTCGCCATGGCGCCAATAACGCCACTGGCGCTCGACAATACGCAGGATCATCAGGGCATGGGCGATCGGGATGATGGTGTAGATGTAGGCGAGTGGCAGAAAGAGCGACGTCGAATAGACCGGGTATTTCAGCGTGCGCTGAATAAGCAGAAGGCCGGCGGCTACGACGAAGGCGTTGAACACGATCCAGACAATGTCCGCGAGCAGGAGCAGGTAGCGTTCAGCGCCCGGGATTATCCGGACAAACATCGTCACGCGTATATGCGTGCCGCGCTGGGCGGCGAGGCTGGCCGAGATGTAGACGAACCAGATGAAGGCGAAACGCGAGATCTCCTCGCTCCACGACAGGCCTACATGCAGGACGTAGCGGAAGAAAATCTGGGCGGCGAGCACGACAACCAGCAGCACGAGACTGGCGTTTGCCACAACAAGTTCAAGCCTGCCAAATGCCGAAAGAATGCGGGGGTTCATCGTCAATGTCCCGAGACGCAGGGTTGGATCGAATAGTGCCCGGGCCGTCTTCGAGGCACATTTCCGGCGGGCCGGATCGCCGCCATGTTTTCTTGCGCTGCGACCGGAACCGACCGGTCCTCCCCGCTGGACGCTGCTGGCGGGAAGGCCTCAAGCAATGAACACGCAGCCGGAAGCCGGTCGCTAGTTCAGTTCGCCCGTTTCCTTGTAGTGCAGGGTTTCGTCAACCCATTCCTTGCCGCCGCCCACGAGGCTGTAGAGTGACGGCCAGGCACCACGCGCCTTTTCGGCCCACACATCGGCGTCCTCGAGTTCACAGAAGGTGACGCCATGTTCCGAGGTCAGCGCCTCGCGCACACGCGCACCATTCTCGGCGACGTATTTCGCATGTGAAATGTCCGTCTCCTCGGCAGACTTGAGGATAATCTGCTGGTCGGCCTCGGAAAGCGAGTTCATGAAGTCGTTGTTGATGACCACGACGGCGGCGAGCGGCAGATAAGTCGCTTCGGTTATGTATTTGATATGCTCGTGGAAACCCATGTTGAGTATGACATCGGTCGGGCTGTCGAAGGAATCGACGACACCCGTCGCGATGGCACCAAATGTCTCGCCCCAGGCGATCGGATAAGTCGATACGCCCCAGGATTCCCACATCGCCGTCATCACCGGGTTCTTCGGCGCGCGGATCTTCAGCCCTTTCAGGTCGTCGATCGTCGAAATACACTTGTCCTTCGCAAACAGGCTGCGGAAGGAATTGGTGAAGCCGCCGACCACGCGAAGGCTGCCGCTTTCGGCGAGCACGCGCTTGTTGAGTTCATCGCGGTAAGGACCGGAGCGCAGAAGACCGCCTTCGCCTGTCAGATCGTCCGGGCTCGAAGCGAGATAGGGCATGACAAGTACGTTGAGGGCGGGCGCGAGCTGCGCGACATTGTTGGAGGTGACGCCGCCCATCTGCACGGTGCCAAGCTGTACCTTCTGGGCGATAGCCTGTTCGGTGCCCATCACGCCGCCGTCGAGAACCTCGACCACGATTTCACCGTTTGAGTTTTCCTTCACCTTGTCGGCAAAGGTGTGCGCGTAGACGCCGTAGGTGTGATCGGGCGGACAGCAATGCGCATATTTGATTGTTACGCGTGGTGCTGCCGCAGCAGCAAGCGTGCCGGCATAGAGTACCGACATCACCATTGTCGCGACAAGACCCGCGACCATAAAAAGCTTTCTCATGATCTCCTCCGTTGATTTGCGGCCCTTGGGACCGGCTTAATGGCGGCGTCCGAAAACGTCACCAAGTCTTCTTCCTCAGTTTCTCCTCCCGCGCGGCACTCCTTTGAATCTGGGCTCTGGGATGCCCTGGGCGTCGAGCCCGTGGATCGCGAACAGGCCACCGGCCTGCTGCTCTTGCGCAAGCTTTTCGTGATCCAGCGAAAAGGTCGCGGATGTCACGTAGAGAACGTTCATGCGCTCGCCGCCGAAGGCGCACATGGTCGGGCAGCTGACCGGCAAGCCGATGTGGTGCAGCAGGTCGCCTTGCGGCGAGAAGCAACCGATCGCGCCGCCCTCGAACAAGGCACCCCAGTAGTTGCCCCGTGCATCCACGGTGGCACCGTCGATACGGCCGCGATAGCTGCCTGTGTCGATGAAAGCGCGGCGGTTCGACAAGGCGCCGGATTGCTGATCGAGATCGTATCGGTAGGAGCGGTCCACGCGGCTGTCGGAGAAATAGAGCGTCGCTCCGTCCAGCGAAAACGCAAGGCCATTCGAGACAGTGATGCCGCTATCGACCTTTTGCCAGGAAAGGGTCTCTTCCAGGCGGTAGAGCGAAGCGTTCGGTTCAGCGAAGTCGCGGTTCATCGAGCCGCACCAGAACCTGCCTTGCCGATCGACTTTGCCATCATTGAGGCGGGTGTCGGCGAGGTCCGGCTCGGGGTCGCCGATCCGTTCGCTCCGTGCTTCGTCGCCGGATGCGAGGTCGAGAAGTGCGAAACCCGAAGCCAGGCCGGCGATGAAACCGCCATCTTCGCGAAGGCCGATCGAGCCGATAACTTCCGGCAATTGCCAGTGATGCAGATCGCGCCCCGATGCGTCGCAGCACCAGATTCGGCACTGAAGCGAGTCGATCCAGAAAAGGCGTTGTCGGCGTTCGTCCCATATCGGACACTCACCGAGTTCCGCCGGTCCGCGCCAGATGCACTCGATGCGAATGTCACCGGATCCGCGGACCGGATCGGATGCGCTCTCTCCTGACCTGAATGCTCGCTGGTCCATTCGTGGCGTGCCGCCTTCCTCTTCCCGGCACGACGCTAGCAATTCGGCTAAATTCGGAATAATGTATTTTATAGGTATGATAATTACATAAAATGAATATCACGATACGCCAACTCCAGTATGTCGTGGTCGCCTCACGGAAAAGATCGATCCAGGGCGCGGCCAGCGAGTTGAACATCTCGACCTCCTCGATCCTGATGGCGATCGACAAGTTCGAGCAGGAGTTTGGTATCCAGCTTTTCGTACGGCAGCGTGCCAAGGGCCTGGTGACAACGGCAGCGGGCGAGAGCGCGATCGCGCGCACCATTCGCATGCTGGACGAGGCGGAAGCATTTGTTCGCGACCTGAGTGGCGGCGGCCAGGTTCTCTCAGGCGAATTGCGGGTGGGATCTTTCACCTCGATTTCGCCCAACATAGCGCCGCAGGTGATCCGCGAACTGCGCGCCGCCTTTCCCGAACTGATCGTGCATCTTTCGGAAGGCGACATAATCTCGATCCAGCGCAGCCTGCGGGATGGGGCCGTCGATATCCTCCTGACCTATGACGCGGGTCTGTGGGACGAATTCGATTTCGAGTTCCTCGCCAAGGCGCCGCCGCATGTCGTGCTGGCAACCTCCGATCCGCTGGCAGAAAAGGAGCGCATTTCACTGGAAGACCTGTCGGACCGTACCTTGCTTTTGCTCAACCTTCCGCAGTCGCGCAATTACGTGCAGTCGATCTTCGAACATGCCGGCGTTCGGCCCGGGCCGATCCAGCGCCTGGAATCGTTCGAGATGGTGCGCGCCTCGGCCGCGGCGGGCCTGGGGGCGGCGATTCTCAACATCCGGCCTTGTACCGACACCACATATTGCGGGCTGCCCGTCGTCTGCCGCCCGCTGGTGGAGGCCGAACCCTGTCCCAATATCGTGCTGGCAACGCGTCGGGGAAGCCGGGTCAGCCGACGTGCGCAGGCCTTCGCCTCCATCTGCCGGCAATTCTTTGAATCGGACAATGCCCGCCATCTGTTCGTGAAATGACGCGTCGCGGTCCTGCTGCCGACGCGTCATGGCTGCCAGAAAACAATTCCCAAAATGAAAAAAATTAGTTAATTCAGTTATTTATTCTATTCGTGATGGCGTAGGAACGCCGTCGCCGATCCCCAGGTTTCCTCTTCACTGCGTCTATTTTCACGGGGTCTGACCGGCAAAGCGGCACCGATAAAATGTCTCGATTTCTTTGGCCGTGAAACAGTGTCGGAGGCAGCATCGGTTCGGGCTTGCTCGACGGCGCTGAGTTGGAGCAGACACGAGCGTATCGAACGATCCATGCCAAGGCCTTCGCGGTTGAGTGACTGACTGGAGCGAAAGCTGCGAACGATCCGGCAGGGCGTCCTGCACCGCTCATGCAGAGCAGTGAAATAAATTTCAGATAAAGAAAAATATTTCTTATCGATTGACTCGACTGGCATGCTCTGCTTTATCCCGTGATGCGATAAATATCGTATCGTGAAATATCTTGCAGGCGTGACTGGAGGATGTCACAGTAGTTGCGTGGGCGAGATTCCACAGTGGAGGAGAAGCATGAGGAATTTTCACAAGGCTGCGGCTGTAGCCGCGGCGACCTTGACGTCTGCCATATTGTTGCCCGCGACGGCGTCGGCGCAGGACGGCTTCAAGTGCGAAGAGGGCGAGACCTACATCATGAACGTGATGGTCTCCGCGCACCCCTACTGGGTGCCCGTCTATCAGGGCTTCAAGCAGGCCGCGGAAGCCATGGGTTGCGAAACCGTCTTCTCGGGCACGCCCGATTACGACATCACCAAGCAGATCGCATCGTTCGAGCAGGATCTGGTCAAGCAGCCGGCCGGCATTCTTCTGCATCCGATGCAGTCCGATCCGTTCATCGAGCCGATCAACCGGGCGATCGACAGCGGCGTGGAAGTCGTGACCTTCGCAGCGGATTCACCGAAATCGAACCGCACCGCCTACATCACCTCGGACAACGTCGCCGAAGCCAAGTTCGCGGCCGAGGAGATCGTCAAACAGGTCGGTGAAGAGGGCCAATACGCAGTTCTCGAAAACCCTGGCCAGAGCAACCATGACCTGCGTGTGACGGAACTGATTTCCTACATGGAGCAGAACTATCCGGGCATGAAGCTGGTCGGCCGTCAGGCGACCAATCAGGACAGCAACGCGGCCTACCGCGCGACGGCTTCCATTCTGCAGGCCAACCCGGAACTTGACGCGATGTGGATCCCCGAGGCCGGCTCGGCCGAGGGTGCCGTTGCGGCTGTCCTGGAGGCCGAGGCCGACGTGCTGATCATGCATGCCGACGTCACGCCCACGACGCTGGAGCATATCAAGGCCGGCAATATCCACATGGCTTTGAACCCGAACCAGGGCGTCCAGGGCTTCATGGGATTCGTGACAGTCTTCATGGCCGCTCATTCGGACATGTTCGATCCGTTCAACGACTACAAGGTCTCGGGTTACAACCCGATGCAAATTCCGTTCATCGACAACGGCTTTGCAGTGATTACGAAGGAGAACGCGGATTCGTTCGATCTGAACAAGTACATGGAAGGCCGGGATCCGAGCTGATCCCGGTCCGCAATCGCGTTGCCCGCGCCCGCGCGGAGAGCGGGCAACGCATCCACCTGCCACCCCTGCATGACCGATCGCAACGCCATGGAAACCGCACCGATCCTGAAAATCACCGATCTGCGAAAGTCGTTCGGGTCGATCCATGCGCTGAGAGGCGTCGACTTCGAATTGCGCAGGGGAGAGATACACGCGCTCGCCGGCGAGAACGGCGCAGGCAAATCCACGCTGATGAACATCATCGACGGGATCCTGAAACCCGACAGCGGCGAGATACTGTTCGACGGCCAGCCAGTTGAGATTGCTTCGCCGGCAATGGCGCAGAAACTGGGTGTCGGTTTCGTCCACCAGGAAATCGCGTTGTGCCCGGATGTGACGGTCGCCGAGAACATCTTCATGGCCGCGACCAACATGAGCAAACGCTTCCTGATGGACTACGCGGCGCTGGAAAGAAAGGCTGGTGAAATCCTGCGTCAGCTCGGTGACGTGAACCCGGCCGCACTGGTGCGCGATCTGCCGATTTCCCAGCAGCAGCTGGTCGAAATCGCCAAGGCCCTGACCCTCGATTGCCGGGTGCTGATCCTCGATGAGCCGACCGCCGCGCTAACCGATCGCGAGGCGCAAACACTGTTCGCCATCATGCGCAGGCTTGCCGCGCAGGGCATATCCATCATCTACATTTCCCATCGCATGGCTGAAATATTCGACAATTGCGACCGTGTTTCCGTGTTCCGCGACGGACAGTACATCGTCACCCGGAACGTCTCCGAGACAACGCCTTCCGAAATCGTCAACTCGATGGTCGGTCGTGTCCTCGACAATCTTTATCCGGACAAACAGCGCGAGGAAGACAGATCGGAAGAGGTCATCCTCTCGGTGCGCGACCTGACCGAGCGCAGCCTGTTCCGCAACATTTCCTTCGACCTGAAGGCGGGCGAGATCCTCGGTTTTGCCGGGTTGATCGGGGCGGGGCGCAGTGAGATCGCCAAGGGTATCTGCCATCTGGAAGGCGAAACCACCGGCGAAATTCATCTCAACGGTCGCCGTCTCGACCTGAAGGACTATCAGGACAGCATCGCCGAAGGCATCGTCTATCTGTCGGAGGACCGGAAGGGTTCGGGCATCTTTCTCGAGATGTCGATCGCGGCCAACATCTCCGCGATCTCGCTGGACCAGGTCTCGCGCGGCGGGATTATCAACGAGCGCCGCGAAGCCCAGTTTGCCGAGCGCGCGGGCCGCAGCCTGAATCTGAAATACGGCCACACCGCAAACGCTGTCTCCACGTTGTCGGGGGGCAACCAGCAGAAAGTGGCGCTGGCGAAGCTGCTGTCCGTCAATCCGCGCGTGATCTTTCTCGACGAGCCGACGCGTGGCGTCGATGTCGGGGCGAAGGCGGAAATTCACGCGATCTTGCGCCAGCTTGCGCGCGAAGGCGTGGGCGTTCTGGTCATATCCTCGGAGCTGCCCGAACTGATCGGCGTTTGCGACCGGGTGCTGGTCATCAGCGAGGGCGAGATCAGCGGCGAGGTGACGGGGGACGCAATGACGGAAGAGAACATCATGCATCTGGCCTCGATATCCCAACCTCGAATGGAGGCGGTCTGATGGCGGAGGGAGCAATGGCGGGAATGCAGGGGCAGGGCGCCGCACCGCGCGAACCGGCCGATTATGTGAAGCGGCTGTTCAAGATGCGCGAGACCGGGCTGATCCTGATCATTCTGGCGCTGTTCATCGCAATGTCGTTTGCCTCGCCCTACTTCCTGACCTGGGTGAACATGCGGGCCATGGCGATGGCCTTCGCGGTCGAGGGTATCGTCGTCGTCGGCATGACGATCCTGCTGATCTCGGGCGGCATCGATCTGTCGGTCGGTTCTGTTACCGCGCTGGCGATGGTGATCGCGGGGCTGTTGTTCCTCAATGGGGTCGATCCCTGGACCGCGTCGGCGATCTCCATCCTGTGCTGCGCCGGCATCGGCGCGTTCATGGGCTTCTTCGTCACGAAGGTCGGCCTCCATCACTTCATCGTTTCGCTGGCGGTGATGGTGATCGCGCGTGGCGCTTGCCTTCTAGGCACGGGCGGCCGACCACTCGGACTCTACACATTGCCGCCGGAGTTCAAGTTCGTCGGGCAAGGAGCCGTTGGCGTGATCCCGATCGTCATCATCATTTTCGTGGTGGTGGTGCTGGCATTCGATTTCATGCTCCGGAAGACCACGGCGTTCCGCAAGGCGTTCTACACCGGCAGCAACGAGAAAGCGGCGGCCTATTCCGGCATTCGAACCAAGCGGGTCATCTTCCTGACGACCACATTGTGCTCAACCCTGTGTGGCGTCGCGGGCATCATCTACATGGCGCGTTTCGGGTCCGCTCAGCCGACATTCGGCATCGGCATGGAGCTGAACGTGATCGCCGCGGCCGTGATCGGCGGAGCCAGCCTGTCGGGCGGATCCGGCACGATCTTCGGGGCTATACTCGGCGCGATCCTGCTCTCGGTCGTTTCAAGTTCGCTCGCCCTGCTCGATGTCTCGGTTTACTGGCAGGACATCATCCGCGGCTCCATTCTTCTCGCCGCGGTGTCGATCGACCACTATCTGAACAAGCGTCGCGGCAGGTAGGCCGGCAACTGAAACCTCGATGAGTGAAAGACATGAGTGACAGCAAGGAAGATTTCGAGGCGATCCGCCAGATCCACACGGTTCTGACGCTGCACTTCATCGAGGAGATGAAGCAGTCGGACATCGCCACGCGCCTCAATCTCTCGACATCGAAGGTAAACCGGTTGATCACCCAGGGCCGGAAGCTCGGCATGGTGAAGATCGCCATCGAAAGCCCGTTCCAGCGTCTGGTCGATCTGGAAAGCGGCCTGATCGATACGACCAGCCTCGATAAGGCGGTGGTCACGCCGGCAGTGCCCGGCAATCCGGATACGAATTTGCAGCAGGTCGGCCGCGCGGCGGCGAACGGATTGCTGGAGACGATCCGCGACGGCGACGTGATCGCGATCACCGGCGGCAAGGCGGTCAGCGCGATCGTCCAGAGCCTCGCGCCAGACCGGAAGTTCAACGTCACGGTGGTGCCGCTCACTGGCGGCGTGCAAGGCAAATACTACACCGACGTGAACCATCTTGCGACACAGCTCGCCGACAAGCTCGGCGGCTCGACGATGCTGCTGCATGCGCCGCTCTTCGCCGAGAGCCGCGAGCAGCGCGACATGCTGATGCAGATGGCCTCGATCCGCGAGGTTTTTGACCTCGCGCGACGTGCGTCGGTGGCGCTTGTCGGCATCGGGTCGATCCTCGCGCCGGGGTCGAGCTATTACGACCTCCTGCCGGTGCCGAATCCGGAGCGCGAGCTTCTGGTGAGCGGCGGGGCCTGCGGCGAGTTTCTCGCCCATCTCATCCGCGACGACGGAACGGTCGCCGATTATCCGCTCAATTCGCGCCTTGTGGCGCTCAATCCGGCCGAGCTCTCGAAATGTCCTCTGACGATCGGCGTGGCGGCCGGTCCGGAGAAAGTTCAGCCCATTCGCGCGGCACTGGCCGGCGGACTGATCAATTCACTGATCGTCGACGAACTCACGGCGTCCTCGGTTCTGGACCATGTCGGAAAGGTAGAAAATGTCGCTTGAAATGCTCACCCGTCCCATCGGTTCATCGACGATCGAGGCATCTGCCGTCGGGCTTGGAACCTGGGCGATCGGAGGCTGGATGTGGGGCGGAACGGACGAGGCCAGTTCCATCGCGGCCATCCAGGCGTCGCTGGACGAGGGGATCACCTTGATCGACACCGCGCCGGCCTATGGCCAGGGATTGTCCGAGGAGATCGTCGGAAAGGCCATCAAGGGCCGCCGCGATGAAGTGGTTCTCGCCACCAAATGCGGGCTCGTCTGGCACACGCAGAAGGGCAATCACTTCTTCGACTATGACAGCGGACCGGTGCATCGCTATCTCGGCAAGGAGTCCATCGTGCACGAGGTGGAGCAGAGCCTGAAGCGGCTCGGCACCGACCATATCGATCTCTACATCACGCATTGGCAGGATCCGACGACGCCGATCGAGGAGACGGTCGATGCGCTGGTCGCGCTTAAGGAGCAGGGCAAGATCCTCTCGATCGGAGCCAGCAACCTCTCGGCGGACGAGTTGCGCACCTATGCGGCGACGGGCGAGCTCGATGCGATCCAGGAGGAATATTCGATGGTCCACCGGGCTATCGAGGAGACGCTTCTGCCGATTGCCGCCGAAAACGGCATTTCGACATTGAGCTATTCGTCGCTCGCGCTCGGGCTGCTTTCCGGCAAGATGGGTCCTGACCGTACCTTTTCCGGCGACGACCTGCGCAAGGACAATCCGCGTTTTTCGCAGAGCAATCGCGAAAAGGTGGCGCGGCTGATGGCGGCGATCGACCCCGTGGCCGAAGCGCATGAGGCGACGCGCGCGCAGGTGATCATTGCATGGACACTGCAGCAGCCGGGCATCACCTTTTCGCTGTGCGGCGCGCGCAACCCGGCGCAGGCGCGGGAAAACGCCAAGGCGGGCCGTATCCGTCTCACCGATGAGGACATCACTGCGATCAGCGAGGCCGCCAAGACTGAACTGACAAACCTCGACGCCTGAACCGGACCGAAAACAAGACCTTAACGAGCACCGCCTCACGGCCGGTGAACGGAGAACCGATGCCTGAACCAAGAGACGAAAGTTTCGAAATGCTCCGCGCTGACGGGGCCTTCGACGTGATCGTCGTCGGCGGCGGCATCAACGGAATCGGTGTATTCCGCGAACTCGCCCTGCAGGGATTGCGGGTGCTTCTCGTCGAGCGCAACGACTTCTGCTCCGGCTGCAGCGCGGCGCCGTCGCGGATGATCCATGGCGGGCTGCGCTATCTTGAAAACGGCGAGTTCGACCTGGTGCGCGAGTCGCTCAACGAGCGCGACGCGCTGTTGCGCAATGCGCCGCACATGGTGCGTCCGCTGCCGACGACGATCCCGATCACGTCGGTGTTCTCGGGAATCCTGAACGGCGCGGCGGGTATACTTGGTCTGTCGACGCGGCCGGCCAATCGCGGCGCGGTTCCGATCAAGATCGGGCTCGGGCTTTACGACTGGGTGAGCCGCAAACGGCGGCTGCTGCCGCGTCACCGCTTCCTGAGCGCGCGTGAAACATTCAGGCGCTGGCCCAAGCTGACGCCACGATTGCGTTTTTCGGCGATCTATCACGACGCGTGGATCAGCCATCCGGAACGGCTCGGTGTAGAGCTGATCCTCGACACGCAGCGCTTGGCGCCGGGCGCGCTGGCACTGAACCACGCGGAGATTCTGCCGGACGGCGACGCATTTGCCGTCTCCAACCGGATCGGCGGCGAGCGGTATAGCGTCACTGCAAAGGCGGTGGTCAACGCCACCGGCGCGTGGCTCGACGATTCACTCACGGCACTCACTAACCGGCCGGAGAATGCGGACCGGCTGATCTCGGGCACCAAGGGCTCGCATGTGATCCTGGACAACGCGGAGCTGCATGACGCGCTGAACGGCCACATGGTGTTCTTCGACAATTCAGACGGTCGGGTCTGCATCGTGTTTCCCTATCTCGGCAAGGTGCTGGCCGGGGCGACCGACATACGCGTGGAACAGGCGGAGCGGGTACGCTGCGAGGATGAGGAGCGTGACTATATTCTCGGTTCGCTGCGGCTTGTCTTCCCGACCATCGAGGTCACGCCGGAGCAGGCGGTCTATTCCTATAGCGGCATCCGACCGCTGCCGAAGAGCGATCACGACTTCACGGGCCGCATTTCGCGCGGGCATTTCGTGCGTCGCATCGATGCCGGCGTGCCGCATTTCTGCATGGTTGGCGGCAAGTGGACGACGTTTCGCGCCTTTGCGGAGCAGACCGCCGATGACGTACTCGCCGCGCTCGGACGTGACCGAAAAGAAGAAACGCTCGATCTCGCCATTGGTGGCGGGCGTGGTTTCACCGATGCGGCGGCACTGGCGGACGATCTTTGCGGGCAATTCGGCGTCTCCGAGGCGCGCGCCGCGCATCTTGTCGATAGTTACGGCACGCGCGCGGTCGAGGTCATGGAATTTTGCGCCGTGCGCGAGGACGACCGGCCGCTTGGCCCAGGTACGGAATTGACCGCTGCCGAAATCGGCTTTCTCGTGCAGCATGAATATGCGGAGACGCTTGGCGACATCGTCATGCGGCGCACTTCGCTGGCTATCACCGGCGCTGTCGATGCCGCGCTGATCGAGGCGGTTGCCGCCGCTGCCGGCAAGGCGCTCGGCTGGGACGAGGCCCGCAAATGCGCGCAAATCGACGACCTCGTATCGGAACTGGAAGCCTATCATGGCGTCTCGCGCGAGACGCTGGACCGACGGACACAGGAAAGGAGCGCACCATGCGCCTGAGCACGAAAGCCCGAATGAATCGGATGTTCACGAACGGGGGATGCCTCGACGTCGCCATCGACCACGGCGTGTGCAACGAGCCGAGTTTCCTGGCCGGGCTTGAGGACATGGATCGTGTTGTCGACATGCTGATCGGTGCGAAGCCGGACGCGATCCAGATGACCTACGGCCAGGCCGACCTGCTGCAGAGCCGACCGGAAAAGGACAAGCCGGCGCTGGTGATGCGCATCGACATGGGCAATCCCTATAACGATCAGCGGCACCGGGTGATGTGGTCGATGCTGCAGAACCATGACGATCCGATCATCGGCGCGCTGGAGATGGACGCGGCCTGTGTGGTCGTGAACCTGTTCATGCTGCCGGACGAGCCGGAACTGTTCCGGCAGTGTGTCGAAAATATCAGCCGGGTGCGCGCCGACTGTCACCGCTATGGCATGCCCCTGATGATCGAGCCGCTCGTTATGCTGCCAAACGACGTGCGCGGCGGCTACCAGGTCGATGGCGACGCCGAGAAGATCGTGACGCTGGTGCGGCTGGCCAGCGAGATGGGCGCCGATATCATCAAGGCCGATCCGACCGACAACCCGGACGACTTCCATCGCGTGGTCGAGGCGGCGCGCGTGCCGGTCCTTGTGCGCGGCGGCGGCAAGGATGACCTCAAGTCGGTCTTGAAGAAATCGGCCGCGCTGATGGCGCAGGGCGCGAAGGGCATGGTCTATGGACGCAACATCTACCAGCACGACAACCCCAAGGCGGTCGTCAACGCGTTGATGGCGATGATCCATCGCGGTGCGTCGGGCGAGGAAGCCTGGGACATTTACAGCCGTGGCTGACAGCGCGCGATACCTTCTGGGCCTGGACGCCGGCAACACGGTCATCAAGGCCGTGCTGTTCGATCTCGACGGGCGTCAGGTGTCGGCCTTTGCGATAGACGGGCGCTCATCGACGCCCGCGCCTGGCCATGTCGAGCGTGATCTTGACGAACTGTGGCGCAATGCCGGGGAGGCGATCGGTGGGTGCATCGCGGAGGCCGGCGTCGATCCGCGACAGATTGCTGCCATCGGCTGTGCGGGCCATGGCAACGGGCTCTATCTGCTCGATCGCGAAGACCGGCCGCTGATCGGGATCCAGTCGCTTGACACGCGGGCGGCGGAACTGGCTGGCGAACTGGCCGCCGAGCACGGCGAGACACTGCATGCGATCTGCCTGCAGACGCCATGGCCGTCGGAGACGCCGGTATTGCTGTCATGGCTGCGGCGCTACCGGCCGGAGGTGTATGAGCGGGCCGGTACGCTTCTGATGTGCAAGGATTTCATCACCTTCAAGCTGACCGGGCGCAAGGTGAGCGATATTTCCGACATGTCCGGATGTGGTTTGATGCGCATGCCGGACGCGCGATACGACGCCGAGCTTCTGGCACTCTACGGGCTGGAAGGCGCGGAGACACTGCTGCCGCTGCCGATCGACCCTGCGGAGATCGCCGGAACGGTGACTGCCGAGGCCGCGGAGGCGACCGGGCTTGCGCTGGGAACGCCAGTGGTCGGCGGATATTTCGACGTAATCTCGAGTGCCCTCGGCTCCGGCGTAGTCGCGCCGGGCGCAGCCTCGATCATCGCCGGCACTTGGTCGATCAACCAGGTCGTGTCCAGCGAGCCGGTTGTCGATCCGTCGGTGTTCATGATCTCCGCCTTCGGGCCGGACCGATACATGAACATGGACAACAGCGCGACCTCGGCCTCAAACCTCGAATGGTATGTGCGCGAACTCGTCGAGCGCGGCGGACACCATGGCGACCCATTCGCGCATTGCAATGCGCGTCTTGCCGAGGTGTCGCCGCGGGCGGACGATCCGTTCTTCCACCCGTATCTTTATGGTTCGTCGCTGGGCGCGGAGTACCGCGCGGGCTTCTACGGGCTGGCCGGCTGGCATGGCGAAGGGCATCTCCTGCGCGCCTTGTTTGAAGGCGTTGTGTTCGAACATCGTCGGCATATCGGGGTTCTGCAGAAAGCTGGCGTCAGCTTCGATGCAGCGACATTGTCCGGCGGCGGTTCGCGCAGTCCGCACTGGCCGCAGATGTTCGCCGACTGCCTCGGCGTTCCGATCTCGGTCGCCGAGGCGCAGGAGACAGGCGCTCTGGGCGCGGCCATCGGCGCGGGGATCGGCGCAGGGCTGTTCGCGGATTACGAGGAGGGCGTAGGCCGGATGACACGCGTGCGGCGGGTCTTCGAGCCGGATGGCGCGATGAAGTCGCACTACGATCGCCGCTACGAGACCTATCGCGAGCTTGCCGACACGTTGGGGGACTTCTGGCGGCGCCAGCACGCTGCGCGGGAGCAGTGACAACGCCGCAGGCGGCGCAAGGGAGGAGAACGGCATGGAGGCGCGGGACGCGACGCTCGAGGGCCGGTACGACTACATCATCGTCGGGGCGGGCACCGCCGGTTGCGTGCTTGCGAACCGCCTGACCGAGGACCCCGGCACGCGGGTCCTGCTGCTGGAAGCCGGCGGCAACGACAACTATCACTGGGTGCATATCCCCGTCGGTTACCTTTATTGTATCGGCAATCCGCGCACGGACTGGATGATGAAGACGGCGGCGGAGCCGGGTCTCAACGGCCGCTCGCTTTCCTATCCGCGCGGCAAGCTGCTCGGGGGCTGCTCTTCCATCAACGGGATGATCTACATGCGCGGGCAGGCGGCCGATTACGACCGCTGGCGGCAGATGGGCAATGCCGGCTGGGGGTGGGATGACGTGCTGCCCTATTTCCTGAAGTCGGAGGATCATCACGGCGGCGAATCCGGCCTGCATGGCGCGGGCGGCGAATGGAAGGTGTCGCGCCAGCGGCTCACATGGGACATCCTGAAAGCGGTGCAGGCGGGGGCAGCCGAGTTCGGCATCATGCCGCGCGAGGATTTCAACGATGGCAACAACGAGGGCACGGGCTTTTTCGAGGTGAACCAGCGCGGCGGCGTCCGCTGGAACACGGCGAAGGGCTTCCTGCGTCCGGCGATGAAGCGCCCCAACCTGCGGGTCGTGACCCATGCAGAGACGGAGCGCGTGCTGTTCGACGGAAAGCGCGCCATCGGTGTTGAGCTTCGTACGAGCGGCGTCCTGAGGAAGGCCTTCGCGGACGCCGAAGTTCTGCTGGCCGCCGGTGCGATCAATTCGCCGCGTGTCCTCGAACAGTCCGGTGTCGGGTCGCCTTCGATATTGGCCGGGCTCGGGATCGAGCTTGTGCACGAGAATGCGGCGGTCGGTGAGAACCTGCAGGACCATCTTCAAATCCGCACCGTCTACAAGGTGCACGGCGCGAAGACGCTGAACACGCTTGTGCATTCGCCGGCGGGCAAAGCGTGGATGGCGCTGCAATATGCGTTTTCGCGCAGTGGCCCGCTGTCGATGGCGCCGAGCCAGTTCGGAATGTTCACAAAATCCGATCCGGCAATGGAAACGCCGGATATCGAGTATCACGTGCAGCCGCTATCGACCGACAAGCTTGGCGATCCGTTGCACCGATTTCCGGCGATCACGGTCTCGGTCTGCAACCTGCGGCCGGACAGCGTTGGCTCAACGCATATCGTGAGCCGCGACACCTCCGAGCAGCCCGAAATCCGGCTCAACTACCTCTCGGCGGAGCGCGACAGGCAGGTTGCGGTCGCCTCGATCCGCCAGGCGCGTGGCGTAATGGAAGCGCGTGCGCTGGAGCCATATAAGCCGGAGGAACTGCTCCCCGGACCCGCCGTCGAATCTGACGAGGACCTGCTTCGCGAGGCCGGCAATCTCGGCACAACGATCTTCCACCCGGTGGGGACTTGCAAGATGGGTCGCGACGATCGCGCCGTCGTCGACACGGACCTGCGCGTTCACGGACTGGATCGACTGCGCGTCGTGGATGCGTCGATTATGCCGAAGATCGTCTCCGGAAACACGGCGTCGCCGGTGGTGATGATCGCCGAGAAGGCGGCGGACATGATTCGCGGGGCTCTTTGAAGGAAAAGCAGCAGTTGCCGTATCGCGGGTCTGGTTACTCAGGCGGGAAAGGGCACCGTCACGCAATACCTTGGGCATTAACGTAGATCGCGCGCAGCGAGGTGGTCGCGCAGATAAACAGCCGGTTGCGTTTCGGACCGCCGAAGCAGAGGTTCGAGACGACTTCGTCGATCCGGATCTTGCCGAGCAGCGTGCCGTCGGGCGCGAAACAATGGACGCCGTCGCCGGCGGAGGACCAGATGTTTCCCTCGGTGTCGAAACGAAAGCCGTCGAAAAGGCCTGTGTCGCAGGTGATGAAATCCGCGCCAGCGCCGACCGACCGACTGTCGGCAGAAAGCGGATAGCGGCGGATGACGGGGTCGCAGTCCGGAAAATGCGTGCGGCCGGTATCGGCAACGAACAAGGCGCTTTCATCGGGCGAGAAGGCGAGGCCGTTCGGCTGTTTCATGTCGTCGATGACACGCGCGATCGTGCCGTCGGGATCGATGCGGTAAACATGGCGGCCGTCCTGGTCCATCGGCGCGGCGTCGCCCTCGTAGTCGCTGTCGATTCCGTATGAAGGGTCGGTGAACCAGATCGAGCCATCGGACTTGACGATCACGTCGTTGGGGGAATTGAGTTTCTTGCCATCGAAGGAGTCGGCCAGGACCGTACGGCTTCCATCGAATTCGTAGCGGCTGACGCAGCGGCCGCGATGTTCGCAGGCGATCATCCGCCCCTGGGTGTCGACGGTATGGCCATTATGATTGCGGCAGGGCTGCTCAAAGGTCGAAACCGCGCCGTTCATCTCGTCCCAGCGCATGATGCGGTCGTTGGGGATGTCCGACCAGATCAGATAGCGGCCGGCCGGAAAATAGGCGGGACCTTCCGTCCAGCGGCCGCCGGCCCACAGCGTGTCCATCCCGGCATTTGCGTGAATGAGCTTTTTGAAGCGGTCGTCGCGGATATCGTAGAGTTCGGCCGGCATTGTCGTTCCTCAGGATGTGACGCGCTGGTTGCGCCCGTAGACCAGCAGCATGGCGATGATCACCGTACCATAGATGATCTGCCGGCCCGCTTCCGGCATCTGCATGATCGACAGCACGGAATTCAAAAGCACGATCAGGATGACGCCGATCAGCGTGCCGATATAGCGGCCCCGGCCGCCGAGAATATGCGTGCCGCCGAGAACGACCGCGGCGATCGCCGGCAGCAGGAAGGCATTGCCCATACCCTGATAGGCCTTGGCCGAATAACCGGCGAGCAGAACGCCGGCGATCGAGGCGCAAAGGCCCGACACGACGAAAGCCCCCATCGTCACCAAGCGGGTGCGAATGCCAGAAAGATAGGCCGCGCCCTCGCGCGAGCCGGTCGCGTAGATCGACCGTCCGAAACCGGTTCGCGTCAGCATGACGATGATGAAGACGGAGACCGCAGCCCAGACGAAAAGCGCTACGGGAATGCCGAGGAGCCTGTCCTTGGCGAGAAACAGCATCAGCGGCGTGGCGGTATCCTGTGGTGCGAACCCGCCGGTCTGCGCGACCATAAGCCCGCGCAGCACCGTATCGACCCCCAGCGTGAAGATCATCGAGGGAATGCGCAGGAATGCGACGCCGAATCCGTTCAGCATGCCGACGGCGATGCCGACCGCCAGCGCCGTGGGGAGCGCCATTTCTCCGCCGACGGCGGTCGCGGTCATCGCCGCGGCGGTGAGCGTCCAGGGGATCGACAGATCGATATGGCCGAGCAGGATCACCATCATCATGCCGGCCGCGCAGATGCCCAGGAACGACCCGGTCTGCAATTGTTGAAGCAAGTATTTTGGAGACAGCAGGGGAGCCGTTCCCGCGGTTGACAGGGTGTAGACCGTGCCCGCCAAAAGGATCACCACAATGAACAACGAGGCGATCAGAATGGGCTTGTTTTCGTTGGAAACGGAAATACGCATGGCGGTCTACCTGAAGAGGTCCAGCTTGTTCTTGACCCGCAGCGTCCTGATCGCGCCGAAGGATACGGCGACCAGCAACACGACGCCTTCGATGAGCGGCTGCAGAAGCGGGTCGATGTCGAGAATGCGGAAGTAAAAGGAGATGACGCGCAATATCCCCGCGCCGATGAGGCTGCCGACGGCGCTTCCGACGCCGCCGAGTAGCGACGTTCCTCCGAGCACGACGGCCGCGATCGAGTTCAGCGTGTAAGCGCCGGCCTGCTGGATGTCCGCGTTTCCAGACGATGTCTGGATCGCGAGATAGAGGCCGCCGCAGGCGGCGAAGAAGCCGCTGAGCGTGAAGGCGGCGATTTTCGCGCGCTCGATCGGCAGGCCCGACATGAAGGCCGCGCCCTCCGCCGAGCCGATTGCATACACCGTCCTCCCCGTAACCGAGCGCCGGAACGGCACCCAGACCAGAATGGTGACAAGGAGGACGATGATGACGGGAACGGGGATATCCGCGAATGGCCGGATCCACCATGCATCGCCGCCGTCGGCGATCCCGTAAGTGTCGGCGAAGTCCCATACCGAGTTTGTCAGCGCCCAGCCGAGATCGCCATCCACGTCGCCGCCTGGCTTCGGCCGGACAAGCAAAGCGAGGCCGATGGCGATGGCGCCGGTGGCAAGCGTGGCGATGATCGGCTGAATTCGTCCATAGACGACGATCAGCCCGTTCATCAGGCCGAACGCGGCGCCCGACAGCAGCGTCACGACGATGCCGAGAAGGATCTGCGCCGGCGAACCGTTCACCAGTTCCGATGCGATACAGTTGGTCAGCGTCATCACCGCGCCGACGGACAGGTCCAGCCCGCCGAGCAATACGGGGAGTGTCTGCGCCATGGCAAGAAAAGCGATCGCCGCCGTCTCATTGGCATTTTGCACGGCAACGGCGGCGGAAAAGCCGCGTGGATGCATCATGTTGTAGGAGAGAAACAGGACCGCGAACAGCAGCAGCGCGCTCGCGAGGCCCACATTCTGGAAAAACCATCTCGTCAATCGGGCCTGATGCATCACGCCGCCTCGACGTCAATGTTGAGCGATGCCGCGACAAGGCTCTCTTCTGTAATGTCGTCGCCCTGTTTTTCGGCCACGATGCGGCCCGAATAAAGTACCGACACCCGGTCGCAGCAGCCGATCAGTTCCGCGTAATCGGACGAATAGAACAGGATCGCCTTGCCCTGGTTGGCGAGGTCTCTCATCAGCCGGTAGATCTCCTGTTTTGTCCCGACATCGATGCCGCGGGTGGGATCGTTCAGCAGGACGATGTCCGGATCGATCATGAGCCACTTGGCGATAACGACTTTCTGTTGATTGCCGCCCGACAGCGTCATGACGGGGTCGGATGCGGACCCGGCCTTGATCTGAAGCCGCGAGATTCCATCCTCGATGGCTTGTCGCGACAGCGCCGAGTCGATGAATGGTCCGCGCGATATGCGCTGGAACGACGAGGCGAGCAGGTTGTCGGCGATCGGCATCCCGAGCATCAGCCCCTCTGTCTTGCGGTCCTCCGGGACCAGCGCCACCTTTGTCGTGGCGGTCTTGGCAGCGGCCGGCGAGGAGGGGATGCCCTTCTTCCCGCCGATGACGACCTCGCCCTCGACATCGCGCAACACGCCGAAAAGCGCCAGCAGCAATTCCTTCTGGCCCTGGCCATCCAGCCCGCCGAGGCCGACGATCTCGCCCCGGTGCACGGTCAGGTCGATACCGTTGAGCCTGTTCTGCCAGGACAGCCCGCGGACCTTGAGAAGCGGATCGCCCAAATCTTCGGGAGCGACCGGCTTTGGCTTGGGCGGAAATTGCGCCTCGACATCGCGGCCGATCATCAGTTGGACAATCTCCCGCTCGCTCTTGGCGCCTTTCGCGAAAGTTTCGATGTGCTGGCCGTTTCGGAAAACGGAAAGCGTGTCGCACAGTGCCTCGACCTCGTGCATGCGGTGCGAGATGAACAGGCTGGCGACGCCGCTCTCCTTCAGTTCGGCAAGCAGGTCGTAGACCGTACCGACATCGCGTGCCGTCAATGCCGAGGTCGCCTCGTCGAGGATCAGAACTTTCGGGGATTTGCCGAGGGCCTTGGCGATCTCGACCATCTGGCGCCGCGAAAGCGAAAGCTCGCGCACCATGGCGTTGGGATCGACATCCTCGCAGCGCACCCGCGCCAGAAGTTCCTCCGCGCGCCGAACCTGCGCGCGCCGGTCGATCAGCCCGAAGCGTCGTGGCGGGCTGGAAATCGAAATGTTGTCGGCCACCGAGAGGTCCGGGACGAGCGACAATTCCTGAAACATGCAGACGATGCCGGCCTCGTTGGCGGCTTGCGGCGTCGCGAAGGCGACAGGTTTGCCTTCGAGCCGCATTTCTCCGGAATCGGGTTGCAGCACCCCGGACATGATCTTGATGAGCGTGGATTTACCGGCGCCGTTTTCGCCGAGAATGGCGTGTACGGTTCCCGGTTTGCAGGCAAAATCGACATTCTCCAACGCGCGGATGCCGGCGAAGTATTTCGAAATGCCGCGATATTCGACAATGGCGTCGGTCATGCGTGCTTGATCAACCGGAACGGTGTCCGGTCCCACTTCGTATTGTTGGAAAGGCCCCGGCTATGCGCCGGGGCCGCTGATGCGCGTAAGACGCCTATTTCACGTCGCTCTCGTCCTGCGCCATGATGGCGGGGCCGGAGATGTTGACGCCGCAGGGCGGGAACTCGTTGACCGTGAAGAAGTTGTCCGGCAGGTCGGACCAGAAGTTCTTGCCGTCCTCGAGATCCTTGTAGGTCGCCACCGGCAGCGGTACCGAGATGAGCTGCGGCATGACATTGCCCTCGAGTGCCGATACCGCGGCTTTCATGGCAATCGCCACGAGACCCGGGGACTGGCCGATCGAGATGCCCTTCAGGCCATCATCCGAATACTGCGCGATTGCCTTGCGGTATCCGTTCTCGGATTCGCCGGCGACCGGTACCCAGGGATGACCTGCATCCTTGAGCGCCTGAATGACGCCGTTCGAGCCGCCCTGGCCGACCACGGCGTCGAACTGGCCGTGAACAGCGATGGCGTCCGCGACGACCTTCTGGGTCGTGCCGTCATCCCAGTTGCCGACAACCGATACCATCTCCCAGTCACCGCCATCGGCCTCAAAGACCTCGTTGATGCCGATGGAGCGGTCACGGTCGACCGAGTTGCCAGGCAGGCCGCGAACTTCGAGGATTTTTCCCGACGTCACGCCCTTGGCTTTCAGTTCTCCGAGCGCGAACTCCGCCCACATGCGGCCCATCTTGAGCTGGTCTTCGTTGACCTGCATCACCTTGTCGGTGTCGAGTACATTGTCGAAGGGAACGAGGACCACGTCGCTGCGGTCCGCAAGGCGGATCACGCGGTCGAAGCCGTCAGGCGAAACCGCGATGGTGACGATGGCGTCGAAGCCCTGGTTGATGAAATCCTCGATGGCGCCGAGCTGAGCGGGCGCATCAGTGCCGGTCGAGACGACCTTGAGTTCGGAAATCTTGTCCCTGATCGCCGGATCCTCGGCATAGGCCTTGGCGGTCTTGATCATCTGGATGCGCCACGTATTGCCCACGAAGCCGTTGACGATGGCGACGCGATACGGCCCTTCCTTGGCCTCCCACTGGAAGAATTTCGTATCCGCGTCCCACGGGGCGAAGCATTCCGGATTGACGCCAGGGCCCGAAACCGTCTCCGGTCCGGCCATCGCGAGCTGCGCCGACATGGCGAGCGCCGCAAGGGCGGTCGTGCATTTCAGTAAATGTCTCATGGTATTTCCTCCCATTGATCGCGCCGGTTCTGGATCTTCGTGACGGGTTGGCGCGGCCCGTCTCCACAGTGCTACGGCCCAGCGAGGGCCTCAGGCCATCTCCTCCATGTCCTCACTGAAGTTCTTGAAGCCCACCATCAGGTGGTTTCTCAGCCTGTATTCGAATGCGAGCCGGTCCCGGGCGGCCATCGCGTCGATGACGCCTTCATGCTCGTCATACGTTTCCGTCATGAAGGTGCGGCGCGTTTTGCCCTTCTGCATGATGCGCAGAATGATCGGCTTCATCACCGAATAGACGTCGAGGATCGCGTTGTTTCCGAGAATGGAGATCAGCCGGACATGGAAGCCATAGTCCACTTCCGACGCTTCCTGGATGTCGCGGATATCGGCCAGGTTCGCATTGATCTCGCGCAGTTCCGCGAGATCCTTGTCCTGCAGTTCCTCGAAGATGCGGTCGGCGGAGCGCACCTCGATCAGATCGCGGAACGCCTGAACGTCGGTGAAGGACTTGCGCGAGACTTCCATCGTGTTGAACGAGAAAAGCTCGAAGGCGCGCGCCATCCTGTTATCGGTAATCGTCGCGCCGATCTTGGGACGCACCTCCACGAGGCCATAAGCCTTGAGGATGCGCATCGCCTCGCGAACCGTGTTGCGGCTGGCGTCAAAGCGCGCGCAGAGTTCGCGTTCGGTGGGAAGGCTATCGCCGACTTTCAGCCCTTCCTCCGAGATCAATGTGCGCAATTGCCAGACGACAATATCGACGGCCGAACCGGTCTCCGGCGAGGCGCTCGGCGCCAGGTCGATATCGTTCCGGTTGTCAGCCATTCTCACCCGTCTCGTGAATTCAATCTGGAATTCGCTGTATTTGTTGGACCAAGACTCGTAAGTCGATCTTGGCCTTGAGTCAACAAAACTGGTGGCACGATAGCGGCAAAAAACACTGCATAATCGGGGATAAGCGGCATTTTGGGGTGCTTTTCCGGCATCGGAACGCCATCGGCCCGTGCGCCGAACAGTTGACGATAAGTGATAATGCCGCCTATTTGTCCAACCAGATTGCCACCGGGCAGTTTTCGGGTCCGCGATTTGCGCGACGAACAGAGAGGGAGGAGTGATTATGAGTTTTTTTCCTGACGAGCGAGACAAGGACGGTCTCTTCCTGGGCAGGGTCTGGTCGCCGGAGGCGGGGGGCCCCGTCCTCGTCACCATTCGCGACGGGGACGTTGTTGACATCACCTCCCGGGAGATGCCGCTGGTCTCGGATGTCCTCGACATGGAGGACCCCGCCGGTGTCGTCGCCGGCGCGGCGGGCCACCGGATCGGCTCGCTTGACGAGATCGCGGCAAACCGGCCGGGCGACATGTCGCGCGCCCATTTTCTCGCGCCGTGCGACCTGCAGGCGGTCAAGGCCTGCGGCGTCACCTTCGCCTCCTCCATGGTCGAAAGAGTGATCGAGGAGAAGGCGGCAGGCGATCCCTCGAAGGCGCAGGAGATTCGCTTGCGTGTCGGCGCCGCGATCGGCGGCAGCCTGCGTAACGTCAAAGCCGGCTCGCCGGAGGCTGACGCCGTCAAGGCGGCTTTGAAGGCGGAAGGGCTGTGGAGCCAGTATCTCGAAGTGGGCATCGGGCCTGACGCGGAAGTGTTCTCCAAGGCGCAAGTGCTGTCTTCAGTCGGGCCGGGGGCCGATGTCGGCCTGCATCCGGTGTCGAAATGGAATAATCCCGAACCGGAAATCGTTCTTGCCGTGTCATCGCGGGGGCGCATCGTGGGGGCGACGCTTGGCAACGACGTCAATTTGCGTGATGTCGAGGGGCGCTCGGCGCTGCTTCTTTCCAAGGCCAAGGACAACAATGCGAGTTGCGCCATCGGACCGATGATCCGGCTGTTCGACGACGGGTTCACGCTCGACGACGTGCGTGCCGCGGAACTCGACATGACGGTCGTGGGCGAAGACGGTTTCGAGATGAAGGGGCATTCGTCGATGCGCGAAATCAGCCGCGATCCGGAGGATCTCGTCCGCCAGACCATCGGCCGCCACCACCAGTATCCGGACGGGTTGGTGCTCTTCCTCGGCACGCTGTTCGCGCCGGTACAGGATCGGGACGCTCCGGGCGAGGGCTTTACGCACAAGCTTGGCGATATGGTCACGATCACGTCGCCGGGGCTTGGACAGCTGGTCAACACGGTCCGCTTGTCGACCGAATGCCCGGAATGGAATTTCGGAACCCGGGCTCTCATGCGCAACCTCGCCGATCGTGGCCTGCTGGGCGTGCCCGATTGAGCGGCATCTCTCGGAAGCAGATTGCCGCCGCGCCCAGATTCGCCTGTGGTTCGATCTTTCCGGCCAGCTGACTACTCGGAGCTTCGCGCCTGGCGGATACGATCGAAGGCAACCGCGATCACGATGAAGGACCCGACGAACGTGCCCTGCCAGAACGTGCTGATGCCAAGCAGGATCAGGCTGTTGCGGATCACCTCGATCAGCAGCGCGCCGATCACGGCGCCGAAGGCCGTGCCGCTACCGCCGGCAAGGTTGGCGCCGCCGATGACGGCCGCGGCGATCACCGTCAGTTCCATCGCCTGGCCGAGATTGGTGGTCACGCCGCCAAGCCAGCCGACTTCCAGTATGCCGGTGATGCCGGCCATCAGGGCTGAGAACATGTAGACGCTGACCTTGAGCCGGTTGACCGCGATACCGGTCAGCCGCGCGGCCTGTTCATTTCCGCCGAGCGCGAAGAGATGCTGTCCCCAGCGCAGCCACCGGAAGGCGAAAGCAGTGATCGCCGCGAGGATCAGGAGAATGATCAACGGATGCGGCAGACCGAGAGTTGAACCGCCGCCCAGCCACAGCAGCAGCTCATGGTCGGGCCCGAACTGGTAGATCATCTTGTTGTTCGACAGGACCATGGCGAGGCTGCGGGCGACCGACAGCATTCCAAGCGTCACCACGAATGGCGGCATTTTCGCATAGGCGATGAGGACGCCGTTCACGGCGCCCACGAGCAGCGACACGCCGAGCGCGGCCAGCGCCCCGATCCAGAACGGCCAGCCTGCCGACATCACCACGCCAATTGTCATGGCCGAGATGACCACGGTCGAGCCGACGGACAGGTCGATGCCTCCCGAAGCGATCACCGCCGTCATGCCGAGCGCGACGATACCCACAAAGGCGAAGTTGCGGGTCACGTTGAACAAGTTGCGTTCGGTGGCGAATGTGTCGGTCATCAACGTCAATGCGAGACAGGCAAGCACGGCCGCGACGAACACCCAGAAGGTCTGCTGGCCGGTGATGCGCGAGAGCGCTCCACGGTGCTCGGAGCGGTTGATGACATCGGAAATGGTCACGTTGGTCATGTCATGGCTCCTTGCGCGTCACGCGGTTTCTATCGCGCCGGTAATCAGGCCGGTGACCTCTTCGGGCGAGGATTTGGATGCCGGTTTGCTGGCGACGAGTTCGCCGCGGCGCAGCACGGCCACCTTGTCGGCAACCTCGAAGACGTCTGGCATGCGGTGGCTGATCAGTACGACCGCAATGCCGTGCTCGCTGAGTTGGCGGATCAGGTTCAAAACTTCGGCCACCTGCCGCACCGAGATGGCGGCGGTCGGTTCGTCCATCAGGATGATGCGGGCGTCGGTGAGAAGCGAGCGGGCGATCGCAACGGCCTGGCGCTGCCCACCGGACATTCTGCGCACCACGTCGCGCGGCCGCGTCTCCGATTTCAGGCGGGCGAACAGTTCGCCCGCGCGGCTCCGCATCTTGCCGTAGTCGACGATCTGGATCGGCCCGAAGCGACGTACCGGCTCCCGACCGAGGAAGACGTTGGAGGCCGCCGACAGGTTGTTGCAGATCGCGAGGTCCTGATAGACGACTTCGATACCGGCCTTCTGGGCATCGAGCGGCTTGTGAAAATGGGCTTTCGATCCGTTGATCAGGATGTCTCCCGATGACGGGGCGAAGTTGCCCGCGATCACCTTGACCATCGTCGATTTGCCGGCGCCGTTGTCCCCCATGAGCCCAACGACCTCTCCCGGCTCGATCGTCAGGGAAACGTTGTTGAGCGCACGGATTGCGCCGAAATGTTTGGATATGTTCCTGAGTTCGAGCGCGCTCATCGGCTGTTCCTCCAAATGTCCGCGGCGTTCCACCCGCATTCCCCGCCCTTGGCGGCGCTGATTGTCTGTGCGGTTTCTGTTCGCGTCATCAGCTCTCCACCCTCTCTGACTGCAGCCTTTCGAAGGCCTGTGCCGCCCGCTTTTTCGCGCGGTAGGCGGCGAGTTGCTGGTCGGCGAGCACGCCAAGGAGAATGACGGTTCCCATCACTGCAAAGTTCAGCGACGAGGGGATGCCGAGCAGGTTGACGAGGTTCTGCAATTCCTGGAGCAGCACCGCACCAAGCACCACGCCGACGATCGAGCCTTCGCCGCCTCGCAGCGAGAAGCCGCCGAGCACCGCGGCCGCAATCGCGTAGAGCTCGTAGAAATTGCCGTGCGACGACGGTTGCACCGACTTGGTGAACATCGCGAAATAGATCGCCGCGACCGCCGCGAGGACGGAACAGATCACATAGGCGGAGGTGATCACGAAGCCCGAGCGGATACCGGAAAACCGCGCCGCCTCGTCATTCTTGCCGACGGCATAGAGGTGCCGGCCGAAGACCGACTGATGCAGCACGAACCACATGACGACCGCGATGATGATCATCGCGATGAAGGAATGCGGGATACCGTAGCTGCGCCCGATGGTGAGCCATTCCAGCTGCGGATAGGACGCGCCGAAGGGAAATCCCGCCGTGGCTTCGGCGGTGTAGCCGCGCGCGATGCCGCGATAGATCAGCAACCCGCACAGGGTCACGACGAAGGGTTGCATCTTGAACCGCGTTATCAGAATCCCGTGCGCCAGCCCGATCAGGGCTCCGAGCGCGATCGTGATCGCGACCGCTGCCGGCCAGGGCACTGCGTATCCTCCGACCATCTCCACGAAGAGGACGCCCAGAAGCGCGATGACCGAACCGACCGACAGGTCGATCCCGCCCGTCATGATGACGAAGCCTTGTCCGATCGCGAATATGCCGAACAACCCGACGAGGTTCGCCGTGTTTCCCAGGTTGATCGGCGACAGGAAGAGCGGATTGCGAAGATAGACCACCGCGCCGACGACAATGATCAGGATTGCAAGGCCAAGATCCTTTTTCTGCATGATTCAGGCCTCCTCCAACGCCTTGCCCACGGCAAGCGTCAGGATATTGTGTTCGGAAAAGTCGGAACGCTGCAATTCGCCGCTGATACCGCCATCCCGCATCACCACGATCCGGTCGGACACGCCGATCACCTCCTCCATGTCGCTCGAAATCATCACGACGCCGACACCCCGGTCGGCGAGCGCCCGCATCAATTTGTAGATCTCCGACTTTGAACCGACATCGATCCCGCGAGTCGGTTCGTCGAAAATGATCACTTTCGGGTCCATCGAAAGCCATTTCGCGAGAACGACTTTCTGCTGGTTGCCGCCGGACATGGCCTGGGCGGCATTTCTCACGTCGGGCGTCTTGATCGACAAACGGCTCCGCTGTTCTTCGGAGACTTCGATCTGCCGCGACCTGGACACCCGGCCATTGCGCAGACAGGAGCGCAGATTGGCCATTGTGACATTCTCACAGATCGGAAACTCCAGGATCAGCCCTGTACGCTTGCGGTCCTCGGGAACGAGATACAGTCCCGCGCTGATCGCATCAGCCGGGCTGCCGGCGTCGAGAGGCGCGCCATTCACGCGGACCTCGCCCGATAATTTTCCGCCGGCGCCGAAAATCGCTTCGGCAAGCTCCGTGCGGCCCGCGCCGATCAGTCCCGCGACGCCGAGGATCTCGCCACGGCGCAGCTCGAAATTCGCGGCGTTTGCCGGTTTGGCCTGCGTTCTGACGTCGCGCACCGACAACAGCGCTTCGCCCGGCGGTGCCTGCGGCGGCGTGTAAAGCGACTTGAGATCGCGACCGATCATCAGCCTGATCATCGCGTCATTGCTGATCTCGTCGCGTGCGAGATGACCGGCGATCCGTCCGTCGCGCAGCACGACGATCCGGTCCACGCATTCCTCTACCTCGCTGAGACGGTGCGAGATGAACACGACAGCAATGCCCTGCGCCTTGAGGTCGGCGATCACCTTCAGAAGATTGTTGGTCTCGGAGATGGTCAGGCTCGAAGTGGGCTCGTCCATGATGACAAGCCGCGCATCCATGGAGAGCGCCTTGGCGATCTCGAGCAGTTGCTGCTCGGCGAGCGACAGTGCCGCGACCGGCATATCGGGCCCGAATTGGGCGCCGACGCGGTCAAGCAGCGGTTGCACGGCGTCGCGCATTGCCTTGCGGTCGATCAGGCGCCACCGGCCGCGCGTCTTTTCGCGGCCAAGAAACACGTTCGCGGCCACATCGAGATTGTCCAGAGTATTCAGTTCCTGGTGAACGAAAGCGATGCCCGCGGTCTGGGATTCGGCAACGGTAAGACCCCGGTAGAGCTTGCCATCGATGGAAATCGTCCCGTCGGTGGGCGTGATGACGCCGCCGAGGATCTTCATCATGGTCGATTTGCCGGCCCCGTTCTCGCCAATCAGGCCAACGACTTCCCCCGCCGAAATGTTCAGCGAAACATCTTTCAGCGCCACAACACCGGGATAGACCTTCGTTATGCCCTGAAGGCGAAGGCCGAGTTCCTGAGGCCCGCTCATGTTCAGAATATTCCCAGTACAGTCGGAAAATTGCGAGCGGGCAATCAGGGATCACCCACTCGCGAGCCCGGGAGGGCTTAGCCGTTGATGCGCTCTTTCAGCTCGGCTTCGAAGGCATCGACATTGCTCTGGTCGATGATCTTCGTCGGAACGATGATCAGGCCATCGGCCGGAACGCCCGACTTGTCGCCCTCAAGGTAGTCAGCCATCAGGTGCATGCCCTGGTAGCCCCACTGGTAGGGATCCTGCACGACGGTGCCGGCAAAGCTACCCTCGCGAACGGCGCCCAGCGTGATCGGGTCCTCGTCGAAAGCGATGACCGTGATCTCTCCCAGCTTGCCGTTTGCCTGAAGCGACTCGTAGATTTTGGGCGGGTTGTAGGAATAGAACCCGACCATGCAGTCGATGTCCGGATTCGCGGCCAGCACGTCGTCCACATTAGCGCGGGCGCGGGCGAAATCGACATCGTCACCGCGGACGTCGACGAGTTCGATGCCCTTGCCTTCGACGGCCTGCCGGAAACCGGCGATGCGCTCGATGGCGTTATCCGCGCCAAGGAATCCGACGAAGCCCATGCATTTGCCGCCGTCCGGCATTGCCTCGATGGCGATTTCGCCCGCCTGGATGCCGGCGGCCGTGTTCGACGAGCCGAGATAGGCGATACGGTCGCTCTGCGGAGCGTCGCTATCGGTGGTGAACAGCGGAACCTGCGCGGCGATGCGGTTGAACGCGTCGATTGAGTTCTTCGGATCGGCGGACGAGATCATGATCGCGTCGGTGCCTGCGGCCACAAGGTCGTCCATCAGCGCGTTCTGCAACGCGGCTGTACCCTGGGCGGGATAGCGGAATTGCAGCTCGTAATCCGGCAGTTCCGCCTGCGCCGCGTTGACGCCGGCTTCGGCCAGTTTCCAGAAATCCGATGCGGCGTTGACGACGAATGCGAGCTGCTTCTTTTCCTGCGCGGCTGCTCCGCTCGCAAGCAGCGCACCTACGCTGGCTGCGATCAGTGTTTTCGTGAAATTCATATCATCCTCCCTTTTTACGGAGCCGCTCGATTGGAGCGGCTGCACAATTTATAATTGATAATATAAATAATGATATTAATCAAGCGGCTCTGTCATTTGCCACGGGCAAAACTGCTCCCGCGAGCCAGGGTCACAGGCTGACCCAGCCTCCGGTTCGCTCGCTTTCGAACATGGCGTCGAGTACCCGCATCGATGCGACTGCGTCGTCGACGCCGTAGGGGGCAGGGGCGCCGGTCAGTATCGACTGGGCAAACGCTTCCGCCTGCTCGGCATACTGGTCGCATGAAGGCAGGGTTTCGCGACGGGCCGCGCTGGCGTCGAGGCTGGCTCCGTCATCGATGACGATCGTCGTCTTCTCGCCTTGCGGCGCATTGAATGGAATGAGGATCTCCGCGCGGGCCTTCGTGCCGAAAACCTGGAATGTCTGGAAGGGAACCAGTTGCGTGGAGGCCTGGAACGTCAGCAGCCGTCCGTCTCCGAAATCGCAGATCGCGCCGACAAGGCGATCCGTGCGGAAGTTCGGATCGCGATCGATCAGCGAAACGACGCGACGCGGCTCCGCGTCGAAAACAAAGCGGGCGCCCGTGATCGGATAGCATCCGATATCGAGCATGGCGCCGCCGCCGTTTTCCGGCTTGTTGCGTATATCGCCGGGATCGTCGTTGAAATAGCTGAACGCGGCCTGCGTTGCGCGCACGTCTCCGAGTTCTCCGGACCGCGCCATCTCGCGCAGGCGGAGCCATTGCGGGTGATGGCGGATCATGAAACCCTCCGCGATCAGAACGCCGTCCGGCGCGTCGCGAAGCCTGAGCGCATCTTCGGCATTCAGACCGACCGGCTTCTCGCAAAGCACGTGCTTGCCTGCCCGGGCCGCCTTCAGCGTCCATTCGACATGCAGATCATTGGGAAGCGGGTTGTAGATCGCGTCGATGTCCGGATCCGCCAGCATCTCTTCATAGGAGCCATAGCTTTTCGGAATGCCGAGCCTTTCCGCTGCCTGAGCGGCGCGTTCCGGGCTGCGCGAAGCGATCCCCAGCACGTTGGACGACACCGATTTCCCCATGGCGGGAATAACTTTCTCGGTGCCGATGCTGGCCGTCGACAATATGCCCCAGTTGATCTTTCGCGCGGTCATCTTTGTGTGTGTCCCTCTGTATGCAGGAAAATGCCGGGCCTGTTTCCAGGCCCGGCAATGGTGTGGCGGTTATCGCCTAGTTGTCAGCGCAGAAGCCTGCGTCTTCCAGGTTGCAGACGTCGAGGCCCGTGTAGAGCGGATCGTCGACCTGCTCGCCATTGATCAGCTGGATCATGACATCCGGCCCGCGGAGGCCCATCTCGAAGGGACGTTGACCGACCTGCGAATGGCTGCGTCCGTCGCGGAATGCCTGCGTCTGCGGCGGTAGCGTGTCGCCGGCGATGATGATCAGTTCTTTCGACTTCAGCTTGTCCATGACCTGGTCCGTCACCTGGGCGTAGGCCTGCGGCGCGAACTGAGCCCAGCCGCCGATCAGGATGAATGCATCGAGATCAGGGTTGGCGGTGAAGGTGTCGGCCATCTGCTGGTTGGCGAGGTCGGCCTGGTCATTGGTGAAGACCGGGCAGCCTTCGATTTCGGTCCAGCCGTTCTGGCCGTCCAGCCGATCGATCCCTTTTTCACCGCCGGCGGTGTCGCGGAAGCCCTGCGCGCGGGCATTGATATTATCGGCCGCGACGTTGCCGAGCTGCAGGCAGACGGAGCCGCCATCCGGCTTCAGCATGGCTGCCTGCTCGGCCATCTTGACGCCCATCAGGTAGTTGTCGGTGCCGAGATAGGTGGCGCGCAGGTCGCGGTCCTGCTCGAGGAAGTCCGCGTCGATGGTCATCACCGGCACATCCGGCGCGATCTGGCGAATGCGGTTGGCCATTGCCGGCGCATTGGACGGCGAGATGGCAATCGCCGCGACGCCGCGGGTCAGAAGATCGTCGACGATCTGCACTTCGCCGGCTTCGTCGGTGCTGGATGCCGGACCGGTATAGATGCACTCATACTCGGAATCCGGATTGTTCTTCATCCATTCCTGGCAGCCGAGATTGATCTGCTCGAAGAAGGGGTTGTCGAGGCCCTTCACGACGATCGCGAGTGTCTTCTTGTCCTGGGCATGGGACGCACCCGTGACCAGAATCATGGCCGAAGCCAATGCATAGAGAAGTTTGTGTTTCATGGTTTTCCTCCCACAATCTGCTGGTCCGGCGCACCTTACCCCGGGTACCAGATCTTCCGAGGCTCGTCGGGCGCGCGCTGATAGGCCCACGCGCGCTCGATGAGGTCCTCGAAATCCACTTTCGGGCGCCATCCGAGCCGGTGGCGCGCCTTGGAATTGTCCAGCCAGTTGCTGTGAAACGGCGTCGGAACGCTTAACGCTTCCATGTTTCGCGTTTTCGCGAGGTAGGCGGCGACCGCGCCGTAATCGACGGGCTCGTCCATCGCGATATTGAACAGCGACTGCCGGGCGGACGGGTTGCCGATCGCGGCGGTGATCGCCGAAACGAGGTCGTCCACATGCACGAAATTGCGTTTCAGCGGCGCGCCCGATGCGGAGAGCATCAGCGGCACGGCCCCTTTGCGGAAGCCGTCCGCCGCGCGCGTTTCGCCGATCAGATCAGCCCATGGCGGACCGCCGAACTGGTCCTCGCCAAGCGACAGCGCGAAACGGAAATCATCCTTTTCCATGATCCATGGCGCGCGCAGCACGCAGCCATTGAGGTCGTATTGCGCCTGGTACTGTTCGACCATCACCTCTTCGAGGACCTTGGTCAGCGCATAGCAGCCCTCATAGGCTCTTCGCGGCGAGGTCTCGGTTATCGGCGCATCGTATTCGTGGAAGATATGCCCGACAGCGCAGTCGCCGCTGATCAGGATGAATTGTTCCAGTGTCGAGGAGGCGCGCGCGCCTTCCAGCAGGAGGAACATGCCCTTGATCGCGACGTCGATGGCGAGATCGGGCGATTCCTTCACCGCGGCCATGTGGAGCACATGCGTCACGCCCTGCATGGCCCTGCTGACCGTATCCGGATCCGCAAAGGAGCCCTGAACGATCTCGACGCGTTCCGAAGGCTCGATCGATCGGTTGTGGCAGATCACCCGGAGGCTCCAGCCGGCGAAGGTCTCGTCCGAAAGAACGCGATCCAGGAAATTACGCCCTACCTTGCCGGTGGCGCCGGTGATCAGCAGCGTCATTAATGATCCTCCCAAGGTGATCAATAATATTTACTAATAATAATTAGTCAAGTATGAATGGCCGGGCCGGGGCGGGCACAACCCGGCACGGCGCCATCCGCATCGGGACTGGCGTCGCCGGAGACGGAATCGCTCAAACGCGCGGGTTTGACGCGCCAAAAAAAGAAACAGATGGAGGTCCGGGAGTGCTTCGAGTTTGCTTTTTTTCGAGCCGGTTGCTAGCGACCAGCGCAATGAATTTCACTGTCGCCGCTGCAGAGGCACTTCAAATTGAAATCTGAAAAAGATCGTCACGGGGCGTCGGGCCGGCCCACGATGATGGATGTCGCCGCGATGGCCGGCGTTTCGCAGGCCACCGTATCGCTCGTCCTCAACGGGAGTCCCGGCGCGAAACTGACCGAAGCCACGCGGCGCCGCGTTCGCGACGCGGCACAGAAACTCGGCTACAAATTCGTCCGAAGGGGCACTGTTGCCGCACCCGGCGGTCATTCCACGATCCTTTTCATCGCGGACGAGGTTTCGACCGATCCCTGGATGACGCTGGCATTCGAAGGCGCGCGCGACAAGGCGCTCGAATACGGGATCAACGTCTACCTGACCGTGAGCCATGGCGATGTCGATGCCGAAACGGCGATCGTCAATCAAATGAGCCAGATCCCCGCGATGGGCGTAATCTACGGCACGATTCTGACACGTCTCGTGGAACTGCCGCCCGCTGTCGAAAAAAGCCGTGCCGTGCTGCTGAACTGCTACGATTCCAAACGGAGTCTTCCTTCGGTCCTGCCCGGAGACCTGCTCGGCGGCCGGGTCGCGACCGAAAGGCTTCTGGTTGCGGGCCGCAAGCGCATCGGCCTGATCAACGGCCAGCAGGGCATCGACGCATCACGCGATCGTCTCAAGGGCTACAAACAGGCCCTGGCGAGCAACGACATTCCATTCGATGCCTCGCTTGTTCGCTGGGGCAACTGGGAGCCGTCCACCGGCTATGACTGCACCCTTGAGCTCATGGAACTGGATAGCCCGCCGGACGCGATCTTCTGCGCCAACGACATGATGGCGCTTGGTTGCATCGAAGCCCTCAACGAAAAGGGATACAAGGTTCCCGATGATATTGCCGTCATCGGATTCGACGACCGCCCGATCGCGCAATTCACGCATCCGCCGCTCACCACTCTCGTGCTGCCGCATTACGAGATGGGCGAGATCGCCGTCGAGATGCTCGTCGATCTGGCGGGCGGGCTCGATGCGGGCCCCAACCAGATCAAGGTCGAATGCGAGCTGGTTGAACGCCAATCGGTGACAAGAGCCGACTGAGGCCATTGGGAATGCGACTCAAGCTTGAGTGCACGCGCTCGGTATGGTCAAGCCGTATTGACTGCATTTGCTTCGGAAAGCCTGACGCCGAGCGGCTCTGCGGCCTGACTGATCGACACCCGCAAAAGCGCCTGAAGACCGGTCTTTCGCCGATCATCGACGAACCGGTCAGGAATTCGTCGCCCCAACTTCGAATGTCGAGATCTCCGTCAGGATGCTGGCAAGGCGCTCGATCAGCGGTTCGAGCCGTTGAGCGCCCCGTTCGGCAGTCGCCCCGGTTGCATCTCCCCATGTGCCCGTTTTCTGGAAATCATCCGTTTTCCATCCAATCGTGGCCCCCGTCATCTCTAATGCCAGGGTTTCGGACTGGAAATCGGGAAATGCGCAATCGAGCTTTTCCGTTCGCACACGGTCGGGTGAAACCGCCAGCATCAGGCTCGTTTCCCATTCGCCGGCATGGATGCCGTAGGCCGGCTCGCGAGGATCGAGCGGCGGCAAGGGATCGGGCATGGCGCCCGAGGCAAAGACCTGAAATGTCATCAGGCCTGTCTCGATGCGAATGTCGCGCGCAAGGACCTCAAGCAGCGCCCGGTTGCCGCCATGGCAGTTCCACAGGACAAGCCGTCGGAAGCCGTTGTTGCTGGCGCTGCGAGCAATGTCCGAGATGACAGCCATGAAGGTCTGGGCCGACAGATACCATGTGCCGGGAAATCCGACATGCTCGTTGGATTTCGAGATTGGCAGCATCGGCAGACGCCAGACCTTCGTCTCCGGTGCAAGTCGCGCCAGGGCCATTTCCAGAAAGTTCTCGGAAAAGACGAGATCGCAGTCGGTGGAAAGATGCGGGCCATGCTGTTCGATCGAACCGATCGGCAGCACCAGGGCGCCGTCCTTGGCCAAGTCGAGCGCCTCGATCTCCGGCCATGTCAGTTGTGCGATATTGCGCTGCATTCTCTCGCTCCCGTCTGTTTTAGTTGCTGGCTGCGGCCTGGTCGCGCAGCGTTGCCTTGGCGATCTTGCCGGTCGGCGTCATGGGGAACTCGTCGATCTGGCGAATTTCCAGTGTCGAAAGATCATAGGGCGTCTTCTCGGCGACACCCGCCAGGGTTTGTGCCGTATCGATCTTTCCAGGACCGGTCACGAATGCAATCGGGTGATGGCCGCCATCGCCATCGTCCAGCCCGACGACCGCCGCGTCGCGAATACCCTCGATCAGCATCATGGCTTCCTCGATATCGCGCGGAAACCAGGTTTCGCCGCCCACGCGCAACAGTTCGGACGCCCGTCCGCGCATGGTCAGGTAGCCGTCCGCCGACATCTGGCCGACGTCGCCGGAGTGCAGCCAGCCGCCGCTCAGCGTTTCCGCCGTCTTGTCCGGCTTGCCCCAGTAGCCCGTCATGAATCCGCCGCGCAGACAGACCTGTCCCGGTTGCCCGATCGGCAGTTCCTGGTCATCGGCGCCGAGAATGCGCACTTCCTTGTCGGGCAGCGGACGTCCGACCGCGCCGAAATGCGCGTCGTCGGGAAGAACCGGATCGGCCAGGGCAAAGAAGCCGCCAATCTCGCTTTGCCCGTAGCTCTCGACGAGCGGCAATTTGAGCTCGTCACGCCAGGCGCGTTTGAGCGTCGGCGGCACCGGACCGCCGCCGGACGTCGACATCCGCAGGGTGGCGGGAGCGCCGCCATGAACGCGGGACTGTTCGAGCAAATCCGCAAGAACCGGGGGATTGCCGACGAAAATCGTCGCCCCGGTTTTCCGGACCGCCGCATAGCCGGCTTCCGGCGTCCAGTCCTTCATGACGATGCAGGTGGCACTGTTGCGCAGAGGCGGCAGGACGTTTGCGACGAGTTGGTAGGAAGACGACAGCGCCGAGGGGCCGAAAGAGATGTCATCGCGCGAATAGCGCAGCCGCTCTCCGATCACGGCGCTCGCGGTCTGTGTCGGTTCGTGGGCAAGACACGCGCCCTTTGGCTGTCCGGTCGTGCCGGATGTGTATGACAGATGCGCTATCGCGGACTCGTCGCCGGGATCGGGCGGCGGCGGCAGTTTGGCATCCAGCAGTTCGGGAAAGCTCAAGGCGCCGTCCTGCTTGCCGTCCATGCAGATCAAGTGCCTGACGGCGCCCGATGCTTCGGCTGCCGCCTTCACCTGGGCAATCTTGTCATGGGTGTAGACGACAAGCGTCGGTGTGTGGTCGGCGAAGTAGTAATCCAACTCGTCGGCGAACTTGACGTTCACGAGCGCAGAGATCGCGCCGATCCGCCATGCCGCGAACATCGAAATCAGATAATCCATGCCGTTGTGGGCAAAGATCGTAATGCGGTCGCCCTTGCGCGCGCCGAGGTCGTGAAACGCACCGGCCGCAGCTTCAACCTGCTCGACCGCTTGCGCGTAGGTCAGCGATTTTTCTCGTTCGACCCAGTGGAAAGCCGTGTGATCGGGGCGGCGCATCGCGCCGTCGGTCAGCAACTGGTGAAGCAGCATCGTTTGTCTCCTTGGGGGTGCGTCAACGGTCGGCGTGATAGGGCACCATCAACGATGCCGGGTTCCGGGATCGGCCGAACACGCCGGAAACGGCGAGAACGGTCAGCAGGTATGGAAGCGCGACCAGAAGCTGGGACGGAATGCCCAGATCAAGCAGTTGCAGCGACAAGGGCAGCGCGTCCATTGCCGCGAAACCGAATGCCGCGAGGATGGCGAGATAAGGGTTCCATCGCGCAAGGATCACGATGCCAAGCGCGATAAATCCGCGGCCCTGTACGATCGTGTCGCGAAAGAGGCCGATCTGGACAAGAACGAAGTAGGCTCCTGCAAGACCGCCGCCAAGGCCGGAGGCAAGCACGCCAAGAACGCGCATCCGAACGACATTGACACCTGCCGCTGCAGCGGCCTTCGGGTTTTCACCAACCGCGCGCAGGTTCAGCCCGAAGCGCGTGCGGTACAGCAAGATCCCCGAACCGACAGCAATCGCAAGCGTCAGATAGAACATGATGGACTGCTCGAAGAATGACGGACCGATCAGCGGGATGCGGCTCAGTCCCGGAACGGAAATTTCCGGCAGCATCGGCGCGGTTTCGATCCGCGGGATGTCGCCCATGAGGGTGCGAAAGGCGTAGCTCGCCGCCCCCATGGCGAGGACGTTGAAAATGATGCCGACCACGACCTGGCTGGCTTTGATCACGACATACATCCAGGCCAGAAATGCATTGACGGCGACGCCGATGATGGCGGCCGCGACCACGCCGGCCCACGGATTGCCGGTCCAGATGGCGGTGAGATAACTCGCCAGCGCCCCGAACAGGATCGTGCCTTCGATACCGACATTCAAAACGCCGGCGCGCTCGCTGTACAACTCGCCAATGGCGGCCAGAAGCAGCGGGCCGGTGAGGCGCAGCGAAGCGGCGAGCCAGGTCGTAATGAAGCTGATTTCAAGCAGCGATTCCATTCAGGCCTCCTTCGCCGCGGATTTTCCGAAGACAAGCCGATGTGTCCGTAGCACTTCGCTCGCCAGCAGCAGAAGGACGATCGTGGCCTGCACAATCACAACGATCGAAGACGGCAGGCCCGACTGGCGTTGCATGGCGTCCCCGCCCACCGACAAGCCGCCGTAAAGCACCGACGCCACGACGGCGCCCGGCGCGGTCAACCGGCCAAGCAGCGCGGTGACAATGCCGAGGAAGCCGGTCCCGTCGGAAAGCCCGTCGAGGAGACGGTGATGCACGCCAAAAATGGTGATCGCGCCGGCCAGCCCCGCCATTCCTCCGGCGATAAAGGCGGCCTGTCTTTGCCGCTGCGCCACATCGATGCCGCCGTAACGCGCCGACCTAGGATTGAGGCCGCTCGAAATCATCTCGTAGCCGGCGCGCGTCTTTGTCATCAGGATGTGGACGAATATGCCCGCCACGAGCGCCACCAGGATGCCGGCATGCAGCCGGGTGCCGTCAACGATATAGGGAAGCCAGAGGTCGCGCGGCAGGCGGTCTGTCTGCGGCATGTCGCCGACGACGCGCCATGGCCCGACCACCAGATACTGCACCAGGTAGATCGCCAGGAAATTCATCATCAGGGCGATGAGCACCTCGTTGCCGCCGTAGCGCACTTTGAGTTCGCCGACGATACCCGCCCAGAACGCGCCGAGAACGCCGCCCCACGCAAGCGCGAGCGATGTGACCAAGGCAGGCGGGAGCCCCGCCAGCGTTCCGCCGTCAAGCGCCTGCAGTCCGATCATCGTTCCGCCCATGGCACCGATCAGAAGGCAGCCCTCGAAGCCGAGGAAGATGAAGCCGCAGCGCCAGGCGACGATTGTCCCGAAGCTCACCAGCATCAGCGGCGTGGCCGCGACGAGCGTGAATCCGAAGCCGCGCAGATTAAAGAATGCCTTGCCGATCAACGCCGCGTAGCCATCGACCGGGCTGGCGTCGAATGGCAGAAACAGCAGCCCGCCGACCGCCATGCCGACAAGCACCGCGGCCACGGAAAAGACGATGACCGTCCAGCCTCCGACGAGAGGCGTCTCGCGTTTTTCAAGACGGATGGTCATGGGATCACCTGTGGGTCACGCGCCTGTTCCAGGGTTCGGCCCGCCATCATCGCGCCGAGGAGCTGCGTGTCGGCCTCGGCCCGTGGCACGACGCCCATGATCCGTCCTTCGAACATGACCGCGATGCGATCGGACAGCGCCATGATTTCCTCCAGCTCCGTGGAAGCGAGAAGGATGGCCGCGCCGGCGTTGCGAAGGGCCATGATTTCCGCCCAGATCAGCTCGATCGCGCCAACGTCGAGGCCGCGCGTCGGCTGTTCGATCAGCAGAAGCTGCGGATTGCGCGACACTTCACGACCCAACACGAGCTTTTGCAGGTTGCCGCCGGACAGGTTTCCCGAGATGAAATCCGCGTCCGGCGCCTTGATGTCGAAGCGCTCGATGACCTTGTCCGCGTCGTTACGGACCGTGTGGCGGTCGATGAAACCGGTCGGCGAATATGATTTACCGGATCCGAGGATTACATTGTCCTCGATCGAGAGCGTGACCTGCGCACCGACACCGCGGCGGTCTGGCGGGATATATCCGAGGCCGGCGTTGCGGCGATCCAGGCAGGACAGGTCCGTTATGTCCCGGTCGTCCAGGAGTATGTTGCCGCCGAATATCGTTCCGAGACCGAACAGGGCCTCGATCAATTCCGTCTGGCCGTTGCCATCAACACCGGCAAAGCCGAGGATTTCGCCGCGCCGGATCGAGAAGCTGGCCGGTTCGGCCGGTTTGGAGCCGTCCCTGCGGGCAACCACCAGTCCGGCGACCTCCAGCAGCGGGCCGTCACGATCCCGGGTTTCGCGATCGAGGTGCATGTCCAGATCGCGGCCGACCATAAGCCGTACCAGCGACTTCTCGTCGGTTTCCGCAGTGTTGACGGTGGCGATCATCCGGCCGCCGCGCATGACGGAGACGCGGTCCGAAATCGCCATGACCTCATGCATCTTGTGCGTGACGATGATGATGGCGTGGCCGGACGCTTTCAATCTTTCCAGCACCTCGAAAAGCGCATCGGTTTCCTGAGGCGTCAGAACGGCCGTCGGTTCGTCGAGAATAAGCAGCTTTGCATGGCGGAACAGGAGCTTCAGGATCTCCACGCGCTGGCGCTGGCCCACCGACATGTCTTCGATCCGGGCATCCGGATCCACATGCAGGCCGTAATCCGCCGAAATCTCGCGCACGAGCCGCCGCGCCACGCTGGTCCGTTCCGCCCCCTCTGGCAGCGTTGTCGTGCCCATCACGATGTTCTCGAGCACCGTGAAGGAATCGATCAGCATGAATTCCTGGTGAATCATACCAATGCCGTATTCGATCGCATCGGCGGGATCGCGCAACGATATTGGCAGTCCGTCGAGCTCGATCTGTCCTTCCGTCGGCTCGTAGAGGCCGTAAAGAATGTTCATGAGCGTCGATTTGCCGGCGCCGTTTTCGCCGAGCAGCGCGTGCACTTCGCCCTGACGCAGGTCGAAATCGACGCGGTCATTGGCAAGCACCGATGCGCCGAAACGCTTGGTGATGGAAGCCATGCGCAGGAATGTGGACGGTTCGGATGTCATCTTGTCGTGGTCCGGCGGACCGGGAGCATGCCCCCGGTCGCCTTGGGAGCGATTTTCTATTCGGCCGAAACCTCGATTTCGCCGCTGTCGATCTTGGCCCAGGCATCCTGGAAGACTGCCCAGTCTTCGGCGGAGACGATGTCGGGATTGTAGGCGGCGTCGCCATAGACGGTCACCCAGGCGAAGCCGAGGTCCGGCTCCCACATCCTGCCGCCCTCGAAGCTGCCGTCAGCCACCATTTTCGCGACGGCCTCGACCAGTCCGGCATTGTTTGCCGCGAAGCTGGTGGCGATCGCCTCCGGTGCGAGGTCCTTCTGGTCGGAGAACATCCCGATGGCTTTCGCGCCGCCCGAGGCCGCACCCTCGATCGCGCCGATTCCGGTGATGTCGGCGGTGTGCCAGATCACGTCGGCGCCATTGCCGATCATGGTCGAGGCAGCCTCTCGCCCCTTTGCGGCGTCATTGTAGTCGCCGGTGATGATGGAATATCCTTTCAGGCCTTCCTTCGTGGCTTCGGCTGCCTTTACGAAGTTGGTCGCCATGATCTGCGTGGTCGGGTTGTCGCCGCCGCCGACCATGCCGACAGCATTCCCGTCCGACATGAGGGCCGCCAGGACGCCCGCGCCATAGGCGGCGTCCTGGTAGCGAAATTCGACATAGAGAGCGTTTTCCGGAATCTCCGTGTTGCCGGGAGCGCTCGTCGTCGCGAAAAAGGCCTGGTCCGGATATTCGACAGAGATTTCCGCAAAGAGGCTGCCGAACTGGAAGCCGTGCCCGATGATCAGGTCCATGCCGTCATCGGCATAGCCTTGGACCACGGCGGGAATATCGGCCTGGCTGACATTTTCCGAGAATGCGATCGTGAAGTCTCCCGAGGCTTCCAGTGCCTTGAGCCCCTTGTAGGCGCCTTCGTTCCAGCCGCCGTCGGCAACGGAGCCCGGCAGGACAAGCGCTACGCTGGTTTCGGCGCTGGCGCCTGCCGCCGAGCCGAAACCGAGGATGGTTGCCGCGGCCAGTCCGCTGGCGAATTTCCGAATACGTGTCATGTTTGACGTTCCTTCTCGACTTGTTCGGGACCCTGAAAGTCCCGTTGTCCTGATGGGTATCGCTGTTTGGCCGGATCGCACTTTCCCAAATCGGCATCCGCCTGTGCGGGCCGTTGAAAGCGTTTTGCGATTGTCTGTCGAACTGCGATGGCGGGACTATAGAAAGGGACTTTGCCTTCCAAAATGCCGGGCGGCGAATTCAGTTCATATCAATAATGATATGATGTAACCTCAATCCATAACGCATAAATAATGTGCAAAAAAACGCGTCAAACTTGAAGATTGCCTATTTTTGCGGCGCGAATGATCGTGTCACGCAGCCAGATTGCGCTGGGATTTTGATTGGTCACGTCGTGCCACAGCAGCCGGAACTCCATGCGAGGAAAGAAACCGGGCGCGTCTACGATCGATAGGGGAAGAATGTTTGCGTAGACATCGGCGAAACGGCGGCAAGTGGTGAAGACAAGGTCCGAGTCGAGCAGCACGTTTGGGATCAGGCTGTATTCGGGTATGAACCAACTGATGCGGCGGGGTGTTTTCAACGCCTTCAGCGATCCGTCGATTGGCCCCTTTTCGAAATTGGAGACGGGAAAGGGCGCGATGTGTTCGAGCGCGAGATAGTCTTCCGCCGTCTGCGGCGGCCGGGCGACCACGGGATGATCCGAGCGCGCCAGCAACACGATCTCGTCCGTGCCGATCGGTGCGTAGCGAAGGTTTTCATATGTGTCGCGCGTGAACTCCGTCACGCAGTCCACGACGACATCGAGTTCCCTTTCCTCCAGCGCCGACAGGACATCGACAGAATCGTCGATCGGCCTGACACGCGCCTTCAGGCCGGGGCCCGCATGTGAAATTGCCGCGACGACCGGCGGAACGAGGCTGACCATGTTGGAGTCGGCGAAACCCAGCGAGAATTCTGTCTCCGAGGTTTGCGGGTCGAATTCCGGTTCCGGCTCGATGAGATCCGACAGGCGATCCAGAATGGCCTGGAGTTCGTCGCGAATGATCCGACCGCGATCGGTGATGACCATGCGCTCGCCGCTGCGCACCAGAAGCCCGTCACTGAAGCGCTCCCGCATTTCCGCGAGCAAGCGGCTGACCGCTGGCTGAGAGGTTTCGAAATGGTGCGCCGTTTCCGTAACGCTTTTGACCTTCAGCAGATGAAGAAAAACCCGGTACTGCCTTGTGGTGATGCTCTGAAGTCTGGACATCACCGGATCATTTAGACCGCCGGAAACACCGTCAAGCCGGAAGGTATGTCGAACGGCATCATAAAACAGCGTTGAAGAAACGAACCTGTCCGATGACGCTCATTCGTTCATGGCGGCCGAAGGACGCATCGCAACCGCCTTGTGGCCTGCTGCCAGCTTCGTGGACACCTAGATAAGGTGTCCCAGAAGCTGGAGAGTTGGAATGCAGAGAAGGAAGTTCAGCCGCGAGTTCAAGCTTAAGGAGGTGAGGTTGGTGAAGGGTAGGGCTGACTACTCGACGACAGCCGCCTGATAGGCGCTGGCATCGATGATGCCGAAGAAGGCCCCCATTTCCGGCATCTGTGACAGTTTGCCGAGGGCGGTCATGAATTGCTCCTGGCTTTCCCAACCGATCATGACCACACGTTGGCCGTCACCCGTCAGGAACTCGCGGTCAAAAATATATCCGGGCTGTTCGGCGACCTTGCCGAAGAAGCCTGCCCGTGCCGCGTCGAAATTGTCTTCCTGCCCAGGCTTCGGCGTGCGCACGGCGACCTCCAGAACCTGGCCGGACTTGTTGATGTAGTCTTCCAGCATGAACGGCTTGCCATCGGCGGTGGCAACCTGGACGAAGGCCTGCATGTTCACCTTGCCGAAGAAGTCCTGCACCTGAGGCAACGCCATCATCGCGGAAGAGGCGGTGTTGAAATCATCAATGCTCGACCAGCGGGTAAGGCCCACATAAACCGGCAACGGACCCGGTTCGGGAAAGGTGAAGAAGGCCTTCAAAGTCCAGTCTTCTTCAACGCCCTTCGTTTCAGCCAACCCCTGCAACAGCGGTGCACGGGCCGCAGCCCATTCGGCCACCCCGCCGTTCTTCACTTCCTGGATGGCTATTTCGTAGATCGGTCCGGTCATTGTCGCCTCCTGTGCGCCTGCGTATGCCGGCATTGCGATAACGGCTGCGGCAAGCATCATTTTCTTGAACATATTCAACTCCTTGAGGGTTGATCGAGATAACAGGAGCAATGTGGAGCCGCACGCAAAGGATAACAATTTACGAATTATCGAAGATATTCTATTGTTATGCATATGTATGATCTCGATCTTCTGCGCCCGAGCGTGGCCTTCGCGATGGTGGTTGAGGCGGGTAGCTTCAAGGGAGCCGCCGAACGGCTTGGTCTGTCGGCGCCCTATGTCAGCCAGATGATTTCCGATCTTGAGCTGCGGCTCGGAAGGCAGCTGCTGTACCGATCTACCAGACGCATCGCGCTGACAGATGCAGGCGCGAAATTCCTGCCCCATGCTCGAACACTTGCCGAAGCCTTTCAGGAAGGGATTGCGGAAGTTCGGGAAGAAAGGCTCGGTCTTTCGGGGTCCCTGCGCGTTTCCGCCCCCACGGTTTTGGTCTCACCGGTCTTTACGCGCCTAGTGCAGCGTTTCGCCGAGCAGCATCCCGATCTGCACCTGGAGATCGACTTTGACGACAGGGCCGTCGATCCGGTTGCATCCAGGGTCGATCTGGCGATCAGGGTGGGCGATCCGGGCAATGATCCGCGCCTGGCGCGCAAACTGTTTGTAACGCGCGGTCTGGTTTGCTGTTCACCCGACGAGGCAAGACATATCCGCAAGACGGACGATCTGGACAAGCGCATGTGGCTGCACTCGCCCATCACCCCGGAGCGCGTTCTCCTGACCGGCCCAGATGGAAAACAGGCGACGGTGAAACCCACATGGCGGCTGGTCATCAACAATGCGGCAATGATCCGCGCGATGCTGCAAGAAGGGGGCGGTTTTGCACTCTTTCCCGAATTCGCCGTGCGCGAGGCGCTCGCCGGTGGCGATCTTGCCGAACCGCTCCCCGGCTGGTCGGTTCCCGATGTCGCCGTCCATGCGCTGTTCACTGAGCGCCGGACAGCACTCGCCAACGCGCGGGCTTTTGTCGATCAGGTCTTGGACGTCGTTGGAAACAGGCGTGCAGCAAAAGCTAACGGATAAGGCGACAAGCCGTGCGCGATGGACATCGCCAGGCCTGGTAAATGCGTTCAGATCGTAGCCAATAAGCCCTGGCGGTGGCGGCTTTGCGTGGAACGATGCTGGCCAAGAACACGGCAGACGCGACGCTCCGATACTTTCATCTGCTCGCGCACATGATCGATGCAGGCACGGCGACGAGAAGGGCTTGGAAACCTCTCGGCATTGCTTCGCAAAGCCTGCCTGTCAGCGGTATTCCCTTTGCAGCCTGCGTCAGGATCAGCTTGTCCAGCGTCAGATCCGAAACAGCCTTCCTCAGCCGTTCGTTCTCCTTTTGCAGACGTTTGAGCTCTTTCAGCTGGTCGGTTCCCATCGCCATACCGCTTCCTCCAGCGGTAATAGGTCTGCTCGGTTACGCGAACCTCGCGGACGGCGTACACACGTGCCATCCCCCGGCCGACAAGCACTTCAACCTGCCGTAACTTCGTGACAAACCCTTCAGGCAGTCAGCGGCGTGATGCAGGGCCTCATTTCGTAATATCGAAGATGTGTGGTGTACGCTCCACGGTTGCTTCAGAATTCCGCATGGCCGAAATTGGGGGCGAACCAGTCAGATTTTTCGTCCAGACCTGAAGACCTGGAAAGCCAAGAGCATAATTCTGTGGGATCGCCTAAAGTGTTGGTGCGGTAGCGGTCTCAGCTTTAAGTATCTGATTTTATTGAGAAATGTGGTAGCGGAGGAGGGACTTGAACCCCCGACACGCGGATTATGATTCCGCCTCGCCAATCCACCGAAAGCTCAACAAACAGAACACCTTAGGTCTCCACGAGATCAGCCCTGTCACACTGACGTCACAGGAGAAGATCGATGGCGACCATCAGAAGGCGCGGAGATAAATGGCAGGTTCAAATTCGGCGAAAAGGCGCGAGGCCTCTTAGCAAATCATTTCTCAGCAAGAGAGACGCGGAGACCTGGGCTAGGCAATGTGAATCAGCGATTGACCTAGGCCGGCCTGTCGAGGCGCTCCCATTGGATTTCCGTCTCGCTGACTTGTTGGCGAGGTATGAGAACGAAATCACACAAGGCAAGAAGGGGAAGGACACTGAGCTGCGCCGTCTTGCTCGGCTGAGTCGCGATGCATTGGCGAAGTTGCCGATATCATCGTTGGATGCTCCTACTCTTTCCCAATTCAGAGACCGACGTCTCAAAGACGGTGTCAGAGCGTGCCAGTACGACCTCGTGTTGATTCGCCACGCGATTGAGATCGGACGTAAGGAATGGGGGCTGCCGCTCGTTGTTAATCCCGTCGATCAAATTCGCATTCCAAACGGCATCCGTTCTAGAAATCGTCGGCTCGAAAATGGCGAATACGAGAGACTTCGAGAAGCGGCATCCCAAAGCCGGTCACCTTGGATATGGCCGGCAGTCGAATTGGCTTTGGAAACGGCGATGCGTCGCAGCGAGCTATTGCGTCTTGAATGGCGCGATATTGATTTCGGTGAGCGTATTGCGCAGTTGCATGACACAAAGAACGGCCGACCGCGTTCCGTTCCTTTGACTTCGAAGGCGCTGCAAACTCTCACGGCATTGCCACAGCGGACACCGAAGGTACTGCCGACGACTGATTGCGCGCTCCGACAGGCATGGGAACGTCTGGTAGCCAGGGCGGAAATCCAAAATCTCCGCTTCCATGATCTCCGCCATGAAGCTGTTAGTCGGTTTTTCGAGTTAGGCCTCAATGTTGCAGAGGTCGCGCTAGTTAGCGGCCATCGCGATCCGCGCATGCTCTTTCGCTACACTCATTTGAGGGCGGAAAGCGTGGTCGAGCAACTATCACAAAGGGGGCTGTAATGAAGGCCCCAAATCGATCGCACTCTTGTGAAACGCGTGCGAGAAATGCTCGACGATGGTTGCTTGGGAGTGTCGCCCTAGCTGCATTGTCCATCTTGGATGTTAGGGCAGCGACAGCACAGAATGACATGAGGAGCATTCTCCGAAAGCAGGTCGACAGTTACGCGAGATTGTTCGACATCGCGCGTGATAAATTGCCGGATGCGGCTGTCATCACCATTCACGAGGGGGACTGCTTTCCTGCGGCTAACCTAAGCGTATTTCGATCCGACTATGGTGCTGAACTTCTGTATCAGGGCTATGGTGAAGAGGGAGGTCAGTTCTGGGTATTCCGTCGAAACAATCAACTCGACGTGTTAGCGAAGAGAGGCGACCGGATATGCGTCTCTTTTCTCGGTCAAGACGGCGGCGATTTTGAAGTTGTGTACTTCGACAAGGAAACTGCCTTGATGATCGCATCGTTCATCGGGATTGCGGTCTTTGCATTCGGATACAAATTGGGATCGATGCCTCTCACGAAATCCCGCCGACACACTTAGCCGGAATCACATCGAGAGCAGCGTTAGCGACTGATCGCGCGGAGATTTGGTTGAACCTGCCATTTATCTCCGCGCCTTCTGATGGTCGCCATCGATCTTCTCCTGTGACGTCAGTGTGACAGGGCTGATCTCGTGGAGACCTAAGGTGTTCTGTTTGTTGAGCTTTCGGTGGATTGGCGAGGCGGAATCATAATCCGCGTGTCGGGGGTTCAAGTCCCTCCTCCGCTACCACCCAAACCCCTGAAATTATTAGAAAATATATTGCTTAGACTGAGGCGTCCAATTTCTAGGCTCGCTATAGGCTCATAGAACAGAAACACTTTAGCGACTTACTGCCAATGGCAGAGACATTGTCCGAGCTGAAAAAGTCCGGCATTGCGCTCCATCTACCATCAATTTCGCATAGATCTCATAGTTCGGCAGGTTGATTAGATCTCGGGCGGCTGGAACATATCCACCCAACTGCTTGGCGAAAATGGCGGCATCGGTCGCGCCCAAACGGAAAGTCATCAGCGTACCCGCATTACCAAGAATGGCTTCGAGAACATTGGGGGCGAGCTGTGACGTATGTTGATGGCTGAGTACCAGGCCGAGTCTGAACTTTCGCAACTCAGAGAGCATGTCGGCGAAGGCTCCGGTGGTGAATGAATGGAATTCATCCACGTAGAGGAAATAGGCATTGCGGGCTGCCTCTGGCTCATTTTGACGGCTATAGGCAGCCAGGGCGAATGAAGAAACAATCATGCCACCAAGGACATCGGAGATATCAGTTCCCAATCGACCCTTGGAGAGATTGACGATAAGCGGCTTTCCTTCGTCCATCAGCTTACGGAACCGCAAGGGCTCAGCAGGCTGGCACATAGCTTTGCGAACGACCGGATGAGCGAGGAATGCACCCAGTTTGTTAGCGATCGGGGCGACACCATCTATTGCCGTCTTGAAGTTCATCGCCTTGTATTCAACCGTCCAGAAATGGCGCACCTGCGGATCGGTCACGCTTTGCAACACCGTGCGACGGAAATCGCTGTCGAGGAACATCGGGACAATATCCTCCAGTGTTGATTTTTGTCGTTCCAGAAGGGCCAGGAGCGAATAACGTAGCAAGTGCTCCATGCGGACACCCCAAGCGTCCGCCCATTGTTTCTTGAGCGTTTCGATGAGACCTGAGGCGACCAATGGCCGATACTGTTCCGAAACAAACGTGAGCGGATTGTATCCGCAGGGTGATGCCGGGTTGGCCACATCCCAGAAGATAGCGTCATCACTCGCTACCTCGACCATTGACGCAGACAGGTCGCCATGCGGATCAACGAGGCAGAAGCCCTGTCCAATTTCGATATCCTGCCGCATCATATTGAACAAAAGCGTCGATTTGCCGGTGCCGGTCTGGCCGATGATGTATGTGTGAAATAAACGGTCTGGTTGGCGTACGCCAAACGCTCTGTGGGGACGACGACCTAGGGTATGGCCAATATATGTTACTCGGTGTGAGTGGGGGTTCACCGATAGATTCTCGGTTACCAGCGACTTATTTGAAAGACGGACCGAAACTGACAAGGCCGAGCCATCTTAGAAAATTGTAACCTAATGAGATGAACTGCCTTCCTATTCGGTTAGAGGCGGTAGTATGCCAATGAAAATACACTACCGCCGCTGTATTTAAACTCACCGAGACTTCGTTTTGCCGATGAATGAAATCGACCTGTCGATACGATGAATCTGTTTGCGAAGTGGCGCGCAGTCAGGATACGCGGCCCGTAGCAACTGCTTTAGGTTTCCCAGTATAGCAAGCATGCCGGCGCTTGTGCTCGCCCTATCCCGATACAGAGCGTCTCCCTCTGCCTCGCCATAGTAAACCTCAAAGTTTTCGAGCTGCCTGAGGCCAATCTCAAGGCTCATCCAATCTTCCAGCGTCGAGCGCAGTGACTCCAAACGCCAACATGCGGCGTCGGGAAGTCTACGCGATCGTAGTGCCGCCTTGAGTATTCGGCCAGCCTCGATGTGGCCGTCGACCCCCAATTCGCCGGCGGGGCGTCGCGGGGATGAACCCAAATCGTATCTGTATGGAATTGTCGTTGCGCTGGGCACGGGGAAAATCGTACCCCGACACCGCGCGCGACGCTTATCCTGGGTAGTTTTCGCCATCGGGCTCACGAATGTATCCAACGACGGCGATGACTCGCCGGGCCATTCCTCTGATAACAAAGGTGCAGACATAGCATTAATCTTTGCCACTAGAGCATCGAGGTCATAACTGGACTGGCCCGCTACATAGAGGTCGCAAGCGTAGGGATTGTACATTCCCGGCCAAGCGCTTTTGATTACACGCCAACCGTTCTGCTTGGCCCATGCGGCACGCTTCTCCTCGTCGGGTGCATTCCTATAGGGTTCGTCAATCAAGATAAACTGCCCGCTCGCCCGGTCCTCCCAGTAAGTCGCATGGTCGCTATTTGGCAATTTTTCCGTAACCGAATTGCCTAAATAGGCTGTCCGATAATTGCGGGAGGGCTGCAATCCGATATGCTCCATGAAGCGGAGCGAGCGTTCTGCCGTGCAAAGGCATTCTCGTGCGTAGGCCTGCGTCGACGCTAGCGTGTCGCAGACAAAATGGTCATCGGCAACCATCCGCAAGTCACCGAAACCTCGAACATTCTTGAGCGCTAATTTTCCACAAATATCAAGAATGGGCCTGGAGAGGTCGATTCTAAGTGTCTCACGGCCACTTCGACGTTGCTCTCTATCCCGCCAATACATGGTCAGCAGGACATAGGAATCTGCAATCTCGGCTCTTTGCGCGCGAAGCGCGCGCTGAGCGTTTCGAAAATTCGAGTAATTTGCCGCCTCCGCTGCAAGATCTAGCGCAAGCGCATGCTTGATACCTTGCTCTTTGCGAATCTGAGAGGCGAGACTCTTAATACCATTGAGCGTCATGGGACGCACGTCATCGGTCAACATAGCGATTCTCCCGGCTTGAATTCGTAAGCGTCACTCGCCAACCGCCCTCAAGCCCGAATGCCTGTTGAAGGATTTAAGAATTCTAACGGCAGTGCTGCCAGCAGCTTTGGAACGGCGAGTGCCTTGCTCATGCCAAGAGCTCTATTAGGATAAGTGAAACGTCGCTCGCATTCAATAGCGAAACAATCGACCGATTCAGCAGATAAGCGACATAGACTGCGGCGACACCGGCTCATGAAAATAAAGAACATAGAAATCAATAACTTTAGATCTATTGACCGCGAGGTTATCGACTGTACGGGATTCAACTCATTCGTAGGGCCTAATGGCTCTGGAAAATCAACTGTCCTTAATGCGCTTAATGTATTCTTTGGTGAGATTACGTCGTTTTCCGAAGACGATTTTCACAACCGCAATCTTGGCAGGCCGATCTCCGTCAAGGTGACTTTTCATGACCTAAGCGATGAGGCCGCCAAGGAGTTCAAGCACTATTTACGTGGTGGATTACTCGTAGTTCAGGCAGAAGTCACATCAGAGCCAGATGGTACCTTTAAGAAGGTGATGAGGGGTGAGCGGCTCGTATTCGAGCCATTCATACCCTTTTTCGAAGCGAAAACGGCAACCGATCGCGGTAAAGTATTCAAAGAACTCAAAGAGAAATACGACGGCATTGAAAGCGCAACCAACGACACCGATCGGCGATCTTCGCTAGCAGCATACGAAGAAGCACTTCCCGACGCGGATAAAAAGTTGACCGTGAGCGGCGCTGAATTTTTTGGCGTTAGCAAGGGCACTCATAAGTTCCAGCGACACGTCTGTTGGGTTTATGTACCTGCTGTCAAAGATGCATCCAGTGAATCTGAAGAAGCCAAATCTTCTCATCTTGGAAGGTTAATACAACACACAATCCGGTCTGGCATGGATTATGAAACCGATCTTGAGCGGATTAGGTCGGATGCCTTGGAAGCGTACAAAAGTCTGCTCACGGGCCAGCAAGCACACTTGAAAACCCTTCAGGAGCGGCTTGCTGGCCGTTTGCAAGCTGCGGTCACTGCTGAAACGGATCTGAAGCTCAACTGGAAGAAGGATGAAAAGTCCGTATCGGTTCAAGATCCGATAGCGCAGGTGTTGTTATCCGATCGTGGATTTTCAGGAGAGGTCGATAAATTTGGACACGGTCTGCAACGGTCATTCCTCCTCGTAATTCTACAAGAGCTGATGGCTGTAGACAGCGAAGTTAGTCCGACACTCGTTTTAGGTTGTGAAGAGCCTGAGCTTTATCAGCACCCACCCCAAGCAAAACACCTTGCAGCCGTATTAATGGAACTAACAGCAGGTGACGCCCAGATCTTCATAACAACGCATAGCCCCTATTTCATCGATGTGGATCACTACGAAGGCATAAAGATGTTTCGAAACGAAGCGGGTGCAGCCAAAGCTTCGAAGTCGTCATTCTCAACGATTTTGGCAGGATATAACGCGGCTTTTGATAGACCGCTTCGAGACGAAGACCAAGCGAGGACCAAGCTCGCTATTCAAACACAACCCAAATTCAATGAGGTTTTCTTTGCCGAGAAAGTGGTTCTCGTCGAAGGGATATCGGACCTGGCTTGCTTTGAATCTTATTTGAGGCTTTCCGGAAAGAAGTCAGCCTTTCAGAAGTCCGGCACTTCCATTGTTGTTTGTGAAGGCAAGAGTTCTCTCGCCCTTATGCTCTTAATCGCAAAGGATTTTGGTATCCCGAACCATGTAATTTTTGACTGCGACTCAGGATCAGATGCGCAATATCACGCTCAGCATATAAGAGATAACGACGCCATAATGTCTCTTGCGGGATATGCAGCTCTCGGCAAATTCCCTTCGGCTCATGTTCTTGAGCCAAACTTGACCGCCTGGGTCGACGAAATTGGTAAAGTTTTGGAGGACGAGTACGACGCTGATTCAGCTGCCTTCAACCAAGCGGGATCCGATGCTGTCGGCAATCTTCGGAGCTCAAAAAAGAATCCTCTATATGTAGCAGCGGCAATGAAAGCTGCCTGGGACGCGGGGCGCAGGTTTCCTGTTTTCGAACAGGTGATTGATTCGGTGCTGGCTAACTAAACTACGTACACGCACTTGATAATCGCCACATCAGCGGTTGCGAAGGGCTAGTAATTTCCGGACGTTCGGAGAATTCGAGACTTCGATAAGGACGTGTAATTGCTCTTTTTGCATCCGCGGCTGTCTTCGAGAAGTGCATCCGTCTGGCCCGCCAGATGGGATGCCTAGCGCATCCCTGCATAGGAGCAACCAATTTGCTGGCTCTATTACTAGCTTTTTGCCATCCACCAATCTGTTCGAAGTGGTGACTTCGGCGATTTCCCGTTTTTCATCCGGATTCGCGAATCGGTAGTGCTCTGCAAGGTTTTTCAGGCGTTCGAAGAATCGGTGCAGCAAGGCTGGCTGTCTGCGCATTTTCGCCGCTTTTGCTTGCGCTTCCTCGATCCTAGCTCGCTCTAGGAGAAGTGCCTGTTTTCGTCTGCCATGTGTGGCTTTGTCGATTATCTGCTCTATAGCCGCATCATCTAGCTTTTCCAGCCGCTCATCAATCTGGGCGAGTTGCATCGCATAAAGTTTGCTGGCCGGCTCGGCCCCTCTGGCGCACAATTCCTTCACCGAGCGAGACAGCTCGGCAACGTCCTCGTCGCGCAGCCGAAGGACGCCGAGCACTGCTTCGATGCCAGCTTCGAGCGTTTCTTCCCTTATGCCGGTAGTTGGACACTCTGGTTGGTGGCAACGGTAGTAGACATGGCCGCGCTGACACTCTGGGCACATCGCACCGTTGCAGAGCGCGCAACGAAACAAACCGCGATAGGTGAAGCTGTGTCGCGTGACTTTCTTCTGCGCCTTTCCGGCCTTTATGCGCTGCACGTTCTCAAAAAGCGCAGCGGAAACGAGTGGCTCGTGTTTCCCCGGAAATATCTCGCCGGTGCGTTTGAGGCGGATGAGACCGCAGTAAAGGGATTTTGAAGAATGTTTTCAATACAACGCCGCGATATTGGACGCCCGCTCTTGGAACGCAGACCGCGTCTTTTCATTTCGGGCACGAGTGACGTGATCGAATACTGACCGGAAGCGTAAAGCTCGAATACGTTCCTGACCATCTGTCCGCGCTCTGGATCGATCGATTTCAGTTGACCGCCGCCATGATCGAGATAGCCGATGGGGGCAGCAAAGGGGTAGAAGCCCTGCTTGATGCGCCCGCGCAGCCCCTTCTTGGCTTCAATGCTGAGATTGCGGCAGTAATCTTCCGCCACGGCCATCTGAACGTTGGCAGCTAAACGCCCACCGCGCGAAGAAAAGTCGAGGCTTTCGGTCGCAAAGTGTACTGCGATCCCGGCATCCGCCAACTCTCCTAGCTTGGCCCAGTCGAAGAAGTTTCTTGCCGAGCGATCTATGCGATGCATCACGACACCCTCGGCCACGCCTTTCTTGAGCGCTTTAATCATACCGGCGAAAACCGGACGACCCCGCTTTGCAGCTGTCTGCTTCTCCTCAAACCATTTGACAATTGTGATCTGATTGTTGCGCGCAAAACGCTCGATAGCATCGCGTTGCGCTTCCAGTGAAACGCCCTCGCCTTGCTTCTGCGTTGAAACGCGCACGTAGCCGAAACATGATTTCATATAGTATTTTGGTTATGGCTTGAATCTACCAAATCACCAGAAAAACGCGAATCGCCTACCAACGCCGGATGGTGTTCGCGGCTGGTTCTGAATAGCTACGAACCTTGAGACTAACCCTGATCCTCAGAGGGTGTGTCCGGGGCACTTTCGAGGTCCGGCCAAGGCCAGCGGCCTTCTTGTTCCATACGCTCGTAGACGCGCCGGCAAAGCGCCAAATAGCGTTCGAGCTCCGGGGACTTGCGGTCTGACGGTTTGGTCATGCGACCATGGTAATCACCCGTAGGGACTTTCAGAAGACGACCCTAATTGCGCAGAGCATAATTCTGTCCGTCTTGCGTAGAGTTGTTGATCCGGTACCCTGAATGCATTCTTGGAACATCCTAAACGTCGTCATAACACCACCTGCATTGTATGTGCGAAGCGGAAGGGGTCACCCTTCCGCACTGAACTCCATCCATACAACGCAGGTGGTTTTATAAGTGACGGCGAAAGCAATAAGACTGGCGAAGGTGCGTTCAATTTTGGGTTGAGATATCCCCAAACGAATACGTCTTTCAGGAAACTTTGTTCGACGATAAACTCCACGCGGGATTATCAGTTTAAATCCAAAACCGTCTATGTCGCATACATTTGCGCTCGACCTGAAGGTCGCCCGGCGAAAGTCGGGGCTGACCCAAAAGGACTGCGCTCATTTACTAGGTGTGCAAAAATCAAAGATATGCCTCTTGGAGCAGGGCAAGGTTCTGCCCAGTGTATCGGAGATCTGCACGCTCTCCCTCCTATATGGAAGGACGTTTGAAAGCCTCTTTGGAAGCATGTTCGAGGACGCAACCTCGAATCTGAAGGACCGGTTGGCCACCCTGCCGGTTCCATCATCCAGGTGGCTTGGTCGCTTTACCCGTCAAAACACACTGAACCGCTTAGCTGCTCGTCTCGAAGAAAGACATTCTTTCGCTGATGGGGCGGCCTAAGGTGCTGGCAGCGGCGGTCGGAACCGGCCGGATTGGCTATGTCTTCCTAGTGGACGGCCAACTTGTCTATTGGAAGATGTCGCGCAAGGCCAACCGGTCGCCCGAAGCGGCTCGATCACACACGGATCGTCTGATTGCCAGTTTTGAGCCGGATATCGTGGTAACCGAAGAGCTCGACAATCGCTCCCGCAAAGGCGAACACGCCCGAAGCATCATTGCCGCGATTGCAGCGACCGCTGAAGGCGCAGAGCTACTCGATGTGTCCGTGCCGCGAATTCAAAACTACGCAAATAAATATGTGGAGGCGCAGGCGCTGTCCGAGCGATTTCCCGAACTTGCCGCCCAAGTGCCGAGGAAACGACACCTCTGGCAGTCCGAGCCGTTTTCCACAATCTACTTCGAGGCATTATCCTTGGCGCTCGCCGTGATCGATAAGCCTGAGAAGGGTTGATGTTCTTTCCGTACCGAAAATAGAGCCATGAAACACGAAGGCGAGGAAGCACAGCTACCTCGCCTTTTCTATTGCGCCAGCATCTCGTTACCGCACATGAACCTGATCTGCTTTCCGGAGCCGCCATGAGCGTAAAAGAGCCGGTTGGCGACACCTGCGCACCCTTCGGGCCGTAGCGAAAGCGGAGGACGGCGTAGCCGTTGCGCCGGTGGCGACTACCGGCTATTCGTGAACCTCAGGGTGGCTTGGCTAGCAGATCAGGTAGCCCGGTTGCTTTCTGGTGAGCTGAAAACGTCAGGCATCTTTCGGCCTGTTCCTGGCCTTCCAGTAGGTGAACAGGTTCGGGACGGTCATGGGTATCTGCCGGGCCGCCTTGTCGAGTAGTGCGTCGAGTTCGGTTTGGTCGACGCCGATCAGCGAGTTTCCGTTTTCGTCGAACAGATGCGCCAGGACCGGAAACATCCACTTCCGGCCTTCCTCCGTTTGCAGCAATTCGTCCCATTCTCCGGCGCGCAGTTGCACTGCCTGCATGAAGCCTTCACACCAGTCCATCGCAATGACATGACCTTCGCGGGCCTGCCAGAACACCGGCTCCAGGGCTGGCGGTTCGCTATCGAGCGCCGCGGCAATATCATTGTATCGATCAAAGACCGCCTGGATCGCGAGAAAATGACGATCCTTGTTGCCGACATCGGGCTCGTTCCCGCCCCAGACAACGGGTAGCCATTCACTTGGCGGGATGAGAACAGGCGCGCAAAGAATACCGGTCAGGAATCCGTCGAGATCAGACAAGAGCATGCAGTCTTCGGGGGCGTCGTCGGATGCGAGATAGGCGTCGAGTTCTTCAAGGGGCATGCCGCGATGGTAACGATTTGGCGGCCATGATCCAGAGGGTTGACGACAAGCGGGATCAGATTCCAGGCGAACAGTCTCGCGAGAGCCAGACAACGGCGAAAGGCGCCCGAATATACCCGGGCGCCTTAATGTCTCACCAAGTCTGCTCGATCAAGCGATGCGGTTAGGGAAACCGCCAGATCAAGCCGGCGCGAACCTGGTAGCCGGTAAGGCCGAGACGAATGAGATTGTCCTCAGCGGCGGAACCATACTCCTTGTGACCGAGGTCGAAGAACAATGCCTCGCCACGAAGGGAGATGTTTTCCAGAACGCCCCATTCGATACCGGCCCCGGCAGTCCAGCCCCACTGCTGCGAGGCGATTTCGACCGCGTCGCCGCTGGCGAGTTCGATCGTACGGCCAGTGCCGCCGATGCCGGCCACACCGCCGGTCGCGTAGATCAGGGTCTGATCGAACGCGATGCCGGCCCGGCCGCGAACAGTGGCCATCCAGTCGAAATCGACTTCACAGTCATAATCCGTATTCGGACAGGACGCGGAGCCTTGCCAGTTGGCGGCGGCGATATCGCCCTCGACTCCAACCACATAGGAGCCGTTCTGATAGGAAGCGCCGGCCATCACGCCACCGAGCGCGCCGGAGAAGTCCGGATGCGTTTCGGTATGATAGAGCGGATATGTCCAATCGGTCTCGCCCGCGCCGTAGCCGGCGAAGACGCCGATATGAACGCCGCTCCAGTCATAGGTCTGCATGGTGGTCATGTCGTCGGCTTCGGCACTCGCCACTGTGCCTGAAAGCAGGGCCGCGACGACGAGGCCGCGGAATAAGTTGGTGTTCATCAGCAGTCTCCATTGGTGAGAAGGTCCGGCGACGCTTGCCGTAATATGCAAGCGCGCGTTTGACTGCCGAATACTGATCGAAACGCCTGGAAAGCCGTGTTTAAACGAGGAAAGAATACCCCCATATTTGCAACAAAATTGGCTATTCTGTACAATGCTATGCGTACAGCCGCATTTAGCCTTGCGAGTGAACCGGTTTTCCGCTACACAACTCCTGCACTGCTGACTAACTGACGGAAATCAAATGGCATTTTCGGGGCGCAACACAATAGCCAATTTTGTTGCGCACGTAGTATAGCGATCCGCTGGCGCTCCTTCGCACCATGCGCCATGTCGGCGGTGAAAGTACCCAATATGCAGGAATCAGGCGGCTATATGAGCTCGCGGATGCGGCTCTATGACGATCGCAATCAGCGTCTTTATATCAATCGGCAGGAACGCGAGCGCTTTTTGGCCGTCGCCAGGAAATCCGAGCTTCCACTTCGGGCGTTTTGCCTCACCCTTGTCTTTACCGGCTGTCGCCTGTCGGAAGCTCTCGCTTTGACGGTTGGATCCGTTGATGTGGAAAGCCGGTTCGTCTCCATCCGGACGCTCAAGAAGCGCTGTCGCCATGAAGTGCGTGAAGTGCCAATTCCGGTGGAACTGGCGGCAGCGCTTTCGTTGTTATGCGATCGGCGGATTGCAGAAAATCCGGAAGTCGCCGTCGATGGCGTATCGCTTTGGACCTCGCATCATCAGGCCGTCGACCGCATCACAGGCTACCGCTGGATCAAGTCCGTGATGAAGGAATCCGGCATTCAAGGCATGCAGGCCAGCCCGAAGGGGTTACGTCACGGCTACGGGGTGCATGCACTGCGCAGCGGCGTACAACTCAACATGCTCCGCAAATGGATGGGCCATGCATCCATGGCGACGACCGCGATTTATGCGAACGCGGTCGGCCGCGATGAACTGGAGATCGCGGAAAGGATGTGGTGAATGTCGAGCGCGTCATGTTGGGCGGATGCGTATATCTCTAGATATTCTGTAATTTTGCGCGCTACGGCCGCCTGCAGCAATTTCTTGGGATTGCCAGAAGGCAGTATCCATTTGCAATCTGTCGCGATCGAGATTCATACAACTGTCATAGCGATCAATTTAACTTTAGAATAGAAGTATTCACCGAGGAGTGCCCGATGGTGGTCGAGCGATTTCGCGCGCTGCTGGTTTGCAGCGTGATCAATATTTGCGCCCTGAGCATGCCGTTTTCTATGGCGGCGTTGGCGCAAGAAGCGCTGTCGGAGACAGTTGCTCCCGAAACAGCCGACACGGTCTCGCCGAATGAAGGAATGGAGCCATCAGCCGTCAAAGAACCGACGGCTGATGATTCGGAAGCTGAACCGGATCTGGAAGACGCTGAAAGCCTGTCACCGCCAGAAGCGACACTTCTCGCTTCATCGACATCGGAAACGGATGTGAGTCCGGCGCTGGTGGAGCCCCGTTTTCCCGAAGCACAGGGTAACGGCAATCTCGGCTACTCCTACCCTCTCGAGTTGCCGGGCTTTCGCAGTCTCGAGCCCAGGATCGCGCTCACCTATGATTCGGCGCGCAAGACAAAACGCTCCGGACTTTACCAGGCCTGGCTCGGCCACGGCTGGGGCCTGTCCGGGTTCGACGTAATCGAGCGTCAGCGGCCGCGTGGCGGGGTCGCGGCATTCGACGCGAATGATGTCTTTGTTCTGAACGGCATGGAACTCGTGCCTTGCGAGACCGGTACGATCAGCCCATCCTGCGATCATGGCGGCACTCACGCGACCGAGAATGAGAGTTACCGTCGTATCGTTTTCGACGAGATCGCCAACACCTGGACGATCACCGACCGCGACGGCACCCGCACGGTTCTGGAAACGGTGGAGGACCTGTCGGGGACGGCGGTTGATCCAAATGATGCAGACGCAGTGAACCTTGGCCGCAACTACATGTGGCGGATTGCATCGACCATCGACATGCAGGGCAACGCGGTCTCTTATGCCTATGACTGCGCGCTGATGCCGGTCTGCGTGCCGACGACAGTGACCTACGGCGAAGCGACCATCACCTTCCACTGGGAGGACAGGCCCGACAAGGTGCTGATGGCCAATGGTCTGACGATCTCGCGGCACACGCAGCGCATCAAGACCATTGAGGTGGCGATCGACGGCGCCGTACACTCGGTGGTCGCCCTGACTTATGAGCAGGAGACCTACTCGCAAAACTCGATGCTGACGCAGATCGACCGGTACGGCACCGACGCCACCGTCTGAGCCTCCCCAAAGAAATGGGTCCACCGTTATGTTTAGGAAAACGGAGGATCGAAGATGCCCAACAAGCGGCACAAACCGGAAGAGATTGTCACGAAGTTACGGCAGGTTGAAGTGCTTGTCGGCC